>Ga0123357_10003406_pt1 | contig 18194 bp, 13 predicted proteins | sample TergutEmb28metaG_FD_89873 | JGI IMG/M metagenome (GOLD analysis project Ga0123357, IMG submission 89873) | Embiratermes neotenicus P4 segment gut microbial communities from Petit-Saut dam, French Guiana - Emb289 P4 | ecosystem: Host-associated > Arthropoda: Insects > Digestive system > Gut ... | reverse complement strand
CATCATGGATATTTTCAACCATTCGAGCTACGAGGTCACGCGCAGGTACCTGGGGCTGGTGCAGGAGGACCTGGATACGGCGTACCTGGGGGTGGCTATGTTTTAAGGGGGTAGGGCCGGCGTAGGGCCAAAGAGAAAAGACCGGTCGGGCGACCAGGCACAGGATAGACTGAAGACGCAGGGCACACTTTTGTGTCTTTTGTGTCCTATATATTTTCACGTTGCTATTTCGTACGACGTGCTTCTCCCGCCTTCGGCCGAACGCACCAATATACCTTTTGTTATCAAATCCTCAATATCACGCAGCGCGGTATCATGCGAACATTTACATATTTTCGCCCATTTTGTCGCAGTCAGCTTCCCCTCGAATCCGTTTGTGAGCCTGTTCATCATTGAAACCTGTCTTTCGTTCATGGCTATGTTTCTTAATCTCTCGAAGATGAGGGCCTTTCGCTTTGATATCTCCAGTTTTTCGTCGCTGGATTCTATGGCTCTCAAAAGGCACCCGATAAACCACGCTACCCATCTTGTAGCATCACCGGTATACCGTGACGCAAGATCGAGCTCTTCGTAGTAGTGTTTTCGTTCCTTAAGAAATTGTGCTGATATGCTGTAGTACCTTCGTGGGCTGTTTTCGGCACGGGCCAAAAGCATGTCTGCTATAGCGCGCCCTATTCTTCCGTTTCCGTCGTCAAAAGGATGGATCAGTTCAAACCACAAATGAGCTATCCCGGCTTTTACGTAAGGGGTGATATCCTGCGCTCCTTCAATCCATTCAAGAAACATATGCATTTCGGCCGGAACGAGTTCGGGAGCCGGGGCATGATAGTGTACTTTTTCTTTTCCGAACGGTCCCGACACTATCGTCATTTCATCACTTCTAAAGGCCCCAACAGTGATTTTCCTGATGCCGCTTCTTCCCGTCGGAAACAATGCCGCATGCCACCCGAAAAGCCTCTCCTCATTGAGTTGCCGATTGAAATTTTGTGTAGCGTCAAGCGCCATCTCTACGACACCTTCCGTATAATGGTCCGGCAACACGCCGTCAAGTCCCGCCGACTCAAGACCAAGCCTTCTGGCAACCGAAGAGCGAACAGAAGACCTGTTCAGTATCGCGCCTTCTATTTCCGATGAAGTAACTATCTCATCCGAAATCGTGTTCAGCAAAAGCTCGTTTTGCACATCGAACCCAAGCGCGTCGAGTTTGCCGAACAGCCTGCCTTGAGCGCTGTGTAATTTATGAAGCGCATCACGTAACAGATCCTCTTTAATCGTCGTTACCGGCCAATCCGGCCTGTCATAAATATATTTCTTCATAGCGATAGTCCTCGGCGCGTAGATTGGTTTTATATTCTACGCATAATGTGCGTAGAATATATCCTTATTCTACGCTCTTAGCGGAATATGTTCAAGATTTCGATGAGTACTATAGCAACGAGGACCCCATCAGCAAGATGAGCAAAGGAGGAAATTGCCGCAAAATTACACGAGCCGTCACTCACGGTTTTGAAAACGGTGGTATATTATCTTACGGCAAACATTAATGATGACGAGAAGAAAACTATAATGAGAAACAATTTCAGGCAAGGAAAAATATTTGAATCCTATTTGCGACCGCTTATCTTTATGGCCGTTTTCTTTGTTGCCGCTTATCTTGTGTTTTCAGTCGTATCCAGCTCGTATGTGCGAGATAAGCTGTCCGCTTATGGCCAAGTGTATATTTTTTTCATTCTGTATCAGTCCATTCTTCATGAATTTGTTGTATCTTTTGTGATAGGCGTCATATACGGTTTTCTCGGGGGTTTTCTCGTGTGCAGAGTAAAATCAATAAGAACTATTGACAAAAAAAGACTGCTTCTTTGGGTTTTACCAAGCCTGGTTCTTCTGTTTTGGTATATTCTTTGGTGGGTTTTCCCGACTTCTTTGATCGGGCAGACGCCGATGGTGATAAATGTTCATCGCCCGTACTATCAAATCATATTATCATTCATTCTTGGATTAATGGTGGCCGCCCCGGTGTTAAACGAAACAACCTGGAAACGGACTATTCTGAATGCCGCTGTATTTTTCGGCACACTCATTTTTTTAAATTTTGCGTTTCTCACGAATGTTGGTGATTACAGTGCAAGATATACACTGCCGGAATTCATTATTGCTTTTTTAGTCTATGGCGGAATCGGCGTACTATTCGGACTTGTATACTCTCTTTCAAATGAGTCGAAAAAATCCGGACGCTGGAGCGTTGACTGGTTCAGAATTGTAATATGGTGTACAACTTCTTTTGCTCTGATACTATATGCCCTGATACCGCTCAACAGCACAGAGGGAATACCCGTAAGAGTTTCTACATTCCTGTGGATATTCATTTTTGGGAATACGATAACGACCTCAATATATAAAAAAACGGCAGAATCTGGCTCTGAAAATATTCTGTGCACAGTAAATAGAGGTTGAAAATGGTATTTTCACCGATGCAGATAGGCCGAGAAGCAAAAACCGATGGCCAAAGCTGAAGCAGCAGAGGAAGCAGAGGAATTATTATCGAGGGTGCCTTCGCCGCCCGCCGCCCGCCAGGATCGGTAATTTAAGCCTGTTTCAGATTGCAGGGCGAATTTTTGCGAAAAAACCGAACTTGTGTTTGATGTTTTGCCCGATTTTCGCCATTTTTCGACTATATTATACCATATCCCACCATATTATTCCTTTTGACTGGTATAATATCTCAATAATCGCGCACAAGTTGAAAATCTGCGCAAAAATCGCCACTAAAATCTTTTTGGACTGCTACGGGGACGTATAATTTTGACACTCGCTCCAATTTATATCATGGCGAAATAATCGCAAATTATCTTTTTTGCGATTATTTCGTCGTAAATAGCTGACTCACTATATTGAATCTCAGTCATAAAAGCCAAGGTCTTTGAGCATAGATTCCGCTTCGGCTTCTGTGAGCAATTTTGAGCGGCCCTCTTTTATCGCGATAATGCGACGCTCAATTTCATCCCGGTCAAGCTGTTCCTGAAGGGCGTCTTTTCGGGCAATGCGGCGACTGTACTCTTCTTCAATTATTCTTGCTGCATCCGGCATGATTCCCTCCTGATCGGCTTCTCTATAGTCTAAATTTTATCACTGCATAGATTTCAGATCAACTGTGCATTCTATTTGCGCTTCTTTTTGGCTGCGGCCAGGGTTTTTTCCGCGATCTTCCTGGCGATCACATCCGGCTTTTCGCTCTTGAAATCAACGTCAAACAGAAGCTCGGCCGCGACCTTTGCCACGTCTTTCGGCTTTACCTCGCCTTTTGCGTGGAGTTCGGCTACAGCTTTGGCAATCGGTTCGGTGATATGCACCAAATCGCTATCGCTTACCTCCTCGGCGTCCCACAATTCAGAAAGGGTATCGGTGATTGACGAAACGACATCGTCCGAAACCTCGTCGTCATGCAGTATGGAGCCGATGACTTCATTGGCGACCTTCGGGTCTTCCAGAATATTGCTGACCATATCTGTAGTCAAGTCGACATCAGCCGCTTCCTCAGCTTCCGGCCCGGCGCCTTCATGAGCCGCCTTCGCGGCGTCTTCATTCGCGACATTCGCCTCGGCAACGTCCTCCTTCACGATATCCTCTTCAGCGGTATCCGGCTCCGCCTCAACGGCGGCGTCCGCGGCACCCACGGCGGCTGCCGGGGCTTCCGCCTGAGGGATAGGCGACGCCTCGCCGCCTGGCGCCTGTTCCGCCAAAGTGACGGGCGCTTCAGGTTCAACGGTTTGAATATCTTGTACGTCCGAGACTTCATACGGTTCAATATCAATGATATTTTCCGCTTCCGCCTCTTCCGTCCCGGCCGCACCGGCCGTGGCGGGGGCGGGGGCGGACGCTTCGCCAGTTTCCACGGATTTGGCATTGTATACAGGCTCTTTGTTGATAATCGCCGAGGTGAGGCCGTTCAGAGACGTCAGGAACGACTCGCCGTTCAGGGCGGAGTTTTTGACTTCGAGCTTTTTCAAGAGCTCGGGAATATCCCCCAACACCCTCGACAAAAGGTCGCCCCCTTCGCCGTGCGAACCGCCGCCCATATCGATAAAAGTGGCGTTTTCGCCGACATGCGCCATGATTTCCCCCCAGGAGGACATGACTTTGACGGTAGTGTCGCGCTGTATTTCGGCCAGAGTGACTTCGAGGTTGACGCGGTCGTTGGCGGCCAGCGCTTCCGCCTTTGCCCGTTCGGCCTCCGCCGACGCCAAACCTTTTTGCCTGATCGCCTCGGCTTCCGCTCTCCCTTCGGCAGCGATGCCGTCGGCGTTGGCAAGCCGTGTCTTCTTGATGTACTCCGCTTCCGCGTCAGCTTCGGTCTTTCGGGCCTGGGCCTTGCCTTCAGCGCGTCTTTTTTCGGCTTCCGCCTGGCCGGAGGCGTCGCGTTCGGCAGCTTTTGCCCTTGCCTCGGCGGCCTGCTCGGCGATGACGACGCCTATCTTTGCGTCGATTTCAGACTTTTGCGCGGCGGCCTCAGCGTCAATGCGCAGTTTTTGTTTGGCGGTTTCGGCCTCGGTCGTGACAACGTTCCGCCGGGCTTCGGCAGCCCTCTTGTTTTGCGTTTCGCGCTCGACGGCCACATCGCCTTCGCTGATCGCCAAATCCTTCTCGCTTTCCTGCTTGCGGATTTTGCCCGCGTATTCGGCGTTGGTCGCGGCTATGTCGGTCTCCCGCTTGTACGAGGATTGCGCCAGGGACAAATCGCGCCCTTTTTCGGCTACGACTTTTTCCTTTTCTATCGCCGCGGTTTCGGACAGCTGCTCTTCCTGTGCGGTCAGGACCTTGGCGGCGCGCCTTGTTTCCTCGCGGTTTTTCGCGGCCAGATTGTCATAATGGTTCTGGTTGTCGCTGACCTGAGTGATATTCAACGATATCAGTTTGAACCCGAGCTCAACCATGCGCTCTTTGACATTGTTTTCGACGTCGGTCTTGAATTTGTCGCGGCCCTCGATCACCTCTTCCGGCGTCAGGGTCGCCACCACCGCGCGGACCTCGCCCTCCAATGTTTGCTGCAAAGAATTTTCGATTTCCTCCTGCCGCTTGCCGATGAAGCCCATCACCGCTTTTTCCAGCGAGTCATTGTTTTCAAAATCGGGGCGCAGCTGCGCAGTCCAGGTCACGACGACCGGGACGAAAGTCTTGGTCTGGGTCTCCTTGTTGTCGGAAACGACTGTCATGACATCCAATTTGAAATACTCGTGTTTCTCAAACGGCGAAATGAATTTCCCTCCGGCAACCAAAACTTCCGGCGCCTGCCTTTTCTTGCCACCGGTAATGACCAGCGCCTCGTTGGATTTCGCGATTTTGTAACGCGAACGAATCAATAATACAGCGATGATTATCACAATGATAACGATTGGAACCAAAACAATAGACCCTCCCATTTAAGAACTCCTTTCCAGACGAAAAAATACAATCAGCATCCCAATTATCCTATATTTTCACGTAAGGGCGCAACAACAAAATTCGCAGATCCTATATATCCTGAGCCGTTACTGCTTCGATAGAGTCCGGGCTCCCTTGCAGGGAAAACCATGTCCCGTTATTGTCTCCGTCGTCGCCGTAGAGTATCAGCGGGTTTTCATCATCCTGGTTGACCGCAAAAAATACGCAGCCCTCCTGCGTCGCGCCGGGATACATATCCTTCAGTTCCGCAACATTTCCGAAAGCGTACATCCGGTCATATTTGATGCCTGTTCCGCTTATCAGTTCAAAATCATAATCTCTCATTCTGATGCTTGCGTTCCCTTCCGATTCAAGCGCTTTTACCTGAACCCTGATGATCAGCACTTCCATGCCCGGGTCCATGTCGGAAAGGCGCAATCCCAATTCATCCTGCTCGCTTTTCGTGAGCGTACCCCGGATATAATCCTCTATCTTCATTTCAAGTTTGTATTTGCCGTTGTAATTGTTCACGTCGCACACAAACGCTTGATCGAGCGGTACGGGCGTATTCTTCGTGCCCAACGCGTTTGGGTCAATCAACGCTTCCGTGTTGCTTTCGGCGGCGGATATCCACACGGGTACAGGTGTATCCGAACCGAATACAATATACGGGTTTTCATCGTTTTGATCGACGGCGAAGACCAGATACCCTTCCTGCGTCGCTCCGGGGTACATCTGAGAAAGGCGCTGGTTCTCAAGGTCGTACACATAAACGTCATCCGTATACTTTGTCCCGCCTGAACTGAACAGGCTGAAATCATAGGAGCTGATGTCTATCGCGCTGTCGCCCCTGGACGCGTTTGCGTCAATTTTCACCTTTGCTATGAGATACTCTTTCCCGGCTGGCGGCGCGTCGTTGTATTTGTTTGCCATAGTGACCATATCCATAGCCCGCTGTCCGCGGTTGATTTCCGTCACGGTGATGTCCACATCGTAGGTGTTGTAGGAACGCGGCACATTGATGCCGTTGAAGTTCACGGTCTCACCCAACGCGGCAGGGTTGCCTTTTGTCCCTATCCTGTCCGGATCCCCAAGGGGGTTGAAGTCGGCGTCGGCGTCGCTGTCCGTCGTCGGCTCAGCGGAAAACCAGACCTGTGATTTTGAATACGTAGGGAACGCGATCAAAGGGGTTTTGTCGTCCATGTCCACATTGAAGCAGACATACCCTTCCTGCGACGTGCCTTTGTACATCGTTTTCAGTGTATCAAAATCTGAAATATACGCGAAAGACTTCGCATCGTCATAGACATTGCCGTCCGACCTGACAAGCCCAAACCTGTACTGAGCGTCAATGGGCGCGTCGTCCTTTGAATCCAACGCGTTGATTCTGAATTTCACAAACAAATACTCCTGCCCATCCGGGGGCATGTCGTTGTAGATGCTCGCCTGTACGGCCATTTTCAATGCCGCCCCCCCGCGAACGACTTCCAGAAGAGTGATCTCCACTTTGAACGCGTCATTCTGTTCGCTCATGGAATCATATGTCACGGTTTCATTGACCTTTGCCGGGCTTGTCCGCGAGCTTTGCGCCTTTATACCGCCGCCGCCGCTTCCGCCGCATCCCGCAAAAGTCAGCGCTATCACGAGCGCCAATATGCAAATGACAATCTTTTTCATACCAAATCCTCCCTCTCAAAAAAATATAAAGGATACTTTGCCACGGCTATGAAAATCACTGTGATCGGCCCCCCCGTATCGTTCAAAACAACTCTCAATTACGCTTTTTGTGGCGCTGTTGGTTGATTATAAAGTTTAAGTAATAATTTGTCAAACCGTTATTAAATTTTTTGTCATTTTTCTGTCAATTTATTTCCTGTTTTATGGTAGAATAACACATAGTATTGTGATTTACGTGGGGGAATCCAATCAATGCCAGCCCTTATGGGGCAGCAAAAGACATAGTTTGTAGATATGCCTGAGGCATGGAAAGGTTGGACAGAGATGAAGAGGTTATCAAAAAAATTACTGGTCGGCGTACTTGTCATACTTATGCTGGCTGGTCTGGCTGGATGTACCCAGCCGAACACCGGCGCGGCGAACAATGCGCCGGACAACGCCGTTGCTTCGCAGACAGACGCCAAAGCATTGACGGAACAGCTGCAAAGCAAATATGAGGATCAGGGGGACTACACATACGCGGCGGCGCTGACGGATCAGAAGAAAGACGTCTCTTTTGATTTCGAGAGTTCGCTCAGCCCCGACGATCTCAATGTTGAAAAAGACGATCTGGGGGACTACGTGTTCAACAAACTAGTGGATGTATTTGTTGACAGCAGTTTCACAATATCTGCAAAGCCAAACATTACGTATTCCGCCGACACCGGTACGTATACCGTCAATCCGCCTTTCTTTGCTCCATTGGCGCCCACAACAGTCAATGATACGAGTTATACCTGCCCCAATCCATGGGGCCTGGCAAGCCAATATTATATGGTTCGTTACTACGATTTGGAAACAGGCGAAAAACTTGACAAGCCAATCGTGACGGTATTTGCTATCGCGCAGGATACAGGCGCCCCGGGCGCCCCGTTCCTGCAATTCAAAAAAAGCGATACAGGATTTGCCGCCTTTACCTGGGACGCGGTCCCGGGCGCAGACAAATACGATATATATTATATCGGGGATTCGGCCAGCGGCCTTGTCCTTCCGCTTGCCGAGGGCGTCACCGGCACTTACGCCGTTGGCGACCAAACAGACAATCTTGGCGGCTATACGCTCCTCAATTTGCTCTTCAGACCGGATTTCGGATATAAGTATTTTTACGCGGTCGCGGAAAAAGACGGGGTGCTTTCTCCCGCCAGCAATCTGATATCGATCGATTCTGTGCGCAACAGTTTGGTGTACACTTTTGATTTCAGCAATGACAATTTCAAGCTGCGCATCAAGAATTTGAACGATCTGCCCGCTTACATGCCCGTAAAGATGTGCAACGACAGCACCGTCATGTACCCGGTTTCCTACAATCTTGACGAATACAAAGTACAAACCCTTATGGACGTCTATGGCCGCCAAATGGGAGACCTTGACATGTCTCAGAAATTCGGCACTGTTCCCGTAATGGCCGATGGGACAAGTATCACGGCTGTAATATTTTTCGAAAATTACACCGATCCGGGGTTTGAGCAAAATCTTCAGGCAACCATAGAAAAGCTGGATGCTGTAAAGGGAAAGGCCGGCGCGGACAATTCTGTCAGCGTGTCCAGAGAAAACGGCCAAAGTGAAACATCCGGCGCACAGGAAACCTCTGTTACGGTTCCGACGGAGTTTCCCGTTTTCGCGTCCAGCGCGCTGTCTGAATATCTCGCGATCAATATGCTGAGCGGAAATTCGAAAATTGATATTTCCGGATTTAATGAGGCAAGCGATATAGATTATTTGCTGGATTGCTTCTATGAGGCGTATTATCAAAACCCGTTGATACTCATGGTTGACGGATTGAAACTTTCGTTCGACGGTTCAAAGCTGTACGTCATCTATGGGCAAACCAAAGAGGAACAAGCCCGGAAACAGGATGAGATCAAACAGGAAGTGTACAAAGTCGTCGGCCAGATCATCAAAGACGGCATGACCGATCTGGAAAAGGAGACGGCAATCAATGATTATCTATGCCAGTCGGCGGATTATGACGAAGCCGCGCTGGAAGACGCAATGGCCAATGACATGGTCCCGGATAAGAAATTTGACGACTCATTCACTGCGTACGGGATCTTGGTCAACAAAGTGGGCGTATGCGCGAGCTACGCAGCCTCTTTCAAGCTGCTGGCCGACATGTCCGGGCTTGACGCGATCGTCACGACAGGCTACCTCAACGGCTATCTTCCCCATGCGTGGAACAGGGTAAAAATCGACAATCAATGGATGACGATTGACGTTACCAACAATGACAATCCGGATCTCTACAATGCGCTGTTCAACCTTTGGGACGATGTTTCGGCGCCGGTTTTGGTGGAGGATCAGGACTTTGTCCTGGACAGCGAACTCTCCAAATACACAACGAGCGACAACAGCCTTGAGTACTACCGGCAAATCGGCAAATACTATTCCGTATCTGATATTGGCGCAAAATTGGCGGAAGGGCTGGACAAATATAGAATGGTCACGCTGCGCACCAATGAGGATTTGACATCAGATGAGCTCATTTCGATTTTGTCGGACGTCGCCAACAACCCCATATTCGATGGGAGAGAGAGCGAGCTTCAAAATGTAGAGGTATACGCATATCTGGGCTGTATCACGTTGAAATACAGCGACGCCTGATCAAGTTTTATTTTGATGAGAGGGGACGGATCGTTCCCTCTCATCCCTATACCCTATTGTTTAGAATATCGACCCATACGAACAACCCACTACACCTGCGGGAGGTAGGCAAATCTGTTTTCCGGAGGAAGCTTCTGCGCTGTAGCCGTAATCACGATAAGAATGATATCGCCAACAATAGGAATGAGCCTGATGAATATCCAGACCCAACCTTTGTCGACGTCGTGCAATCTGCGGACAGTGATTGAGAGCATCGGTATGAGATTCGCGAGGATCCAAACCGCAAAAATATTCGAAACCACGTCTGGTTCGCCGGTTGCGCCGATCATGATACAAATGATGATGGTAATAATCCAAAACATGAGAAAAGCCCACCAATACCCGGCGCGTGACGTCCTGTCATTGAAATTAAAATAATTTTTCCAATAAGCCTTACTGGCTTCGATGAAACCAACGGGCCGATTGTACATCGGATAATAGTATGGCGTCTGCAGGTATACCTGCTGAGACGGGTATTCAGGCGGGGGTGGGTATTCAGACGGCTGCCCGTTCGGCTGTTGCTGATAGTATTCGTCCATTATTGTTTTCCTTTCACCAGACTTCTCCCTCTCAAAAAATATAAGGATACTTTGCCACGGCTATGAAAATTACAATGATCGCCTCCCCCTTTTGTCTCTCAAAACAATCCTCAATTATGCTTTTTGTGGCGTTCTTGACCGATTATAAAGTTTTAGTAATAATCTGTCAAAGAAACGCCACCGGAATCACCTTGTCGCTTTCGGTCAACGCAATCAGGTTGTCGTACAGGCACACTACGCCGCCCGACCCACGCTTCATGCCGGGAATTTTGTCGAGGACGGAAAAAGCCTTCACATCCGACCTGTCAGGATCGGCGTGCTTCTTGATCTCGATCGGATACAATGTACCGTTTTCAGCAATCAGCAGGTCAATTTCATTGCCGTCCCTGTCACGGTAAAAATAAAGAGGCATCTCCAAAGCGCCTCTGTTTCCATAGCCCTTCATGATTTCAGAAATGACAAATGTCTCAAAAAACGCGCCCGCCATTGCGCCATTTTTCAGCACATCCGGCGTATTCCAACGCGTCAGGTATGCAGCAAGGCCAGTGTCGAGGAAATACAGTTTCGGCGTTTTCACCGTACGCTTTATGATATTGTTGTGATATGGCGAAAGCAGATAAATCAAGTTTGATGTGACCATGATAGATAGCCAACGTTCCGCCGTTGGTTGGCTGATTCCGACATCACGCGCAATGGATGCAACATTTAGAAGCTGTCCGGTACAGCCTGCGGCCACGGTCATGAACTGCAAAAACTTGATTTCATCGCCCACCTGCGACAGATCACGGACGTCACGTTCAATATAGGTCTTGACATAGGAGGCGTAAAACATCTGCCAGTCAAACTCTGGATTCGCGCAAAGTTCAGGCATACAGCCGCGATGGATGATCCGCCAGATATCTGAATATGACACATTCACTGTATCGTCTTTACGTTGAGCGAAATAGTCGTCCGCAGGGAGAAAGGGCAGATCAGATGAAACGCCAAATAGTTCCCTTAATGACAGTCCTGGCAGATTCAGAATCCCAAGCCGCCCGGCGAGAGACTCACTGACGTTTTTCATCATCCTGAATTGCTGGGAACCGGACAAATAGAACTGGCCTTTTTTTCGTTCCCTGTCCAGTATGATCTTGATTTGCGGGAACAGATCCGGTGTGTATTGAATTTCATCAACGAAAACAGGGGGCGGATTGTCCTTGAAAAACGTACCGCTTTGATTTGCGGCGCTGTTCAACTGTAACGGATCATCCAGCGTAACATACCTCGCGCCTTTGGCAACTTCTTTTAACAGTGTGGTCTTTCCCACTTGGCGCGCTCCGGTAACCAATATCGCTCCGAACATTTTCGACAATTTGTGAAGCGAATTTTCCGCGTGACGTTTAAAGTACAAGGCAATCCCTCCGTTCGGCTAATTTAATATTATATATTAAATTAGCCGAACATCGAACCTTTGTCAAGCTGGTTCTGTTTTTTCTGTGTTTTCTTTTCCTTTACTTTTTCCCGATGTAGTTCCTGTCGTACAGCAGGGCGGCGTTCAGCGTCACGAGCACCGAGCCGACATTGTGCCAGATAGCGCCGGTCACAGGATTGAGGACGCCGAGTATGGAGAGGACGATGGCGACAAAGTTGAGCGTCATAGAGATCGTGATATTGACCTTGATCAACCGGACCGTGGCGTTCGCAAGCCGTTTCAGATAGGGGATCTTCGATATATCGTCGCCCATGAGCACGATATCCGCGGCCTCGATCGCGATGTCGCTGCCCATGGCGCCCATCGCCACTCCCACATAAGCGGTTTCGAGCGCGGGCGCGTCATTCACGCCGTCGCCGATCATGCAAATCCTGCGCCCGGAGCGCTGCATTTCTTCGATTTTTTCGACCTTCTGCGCGGGCAGCAGTTCGGAATGCACATCGTGGATCCCGGCCTGGGCCGCGAAGAAATCCGCCGTTTGGCGGTGATCACCCGTCAACAGCGCCGCGCCGGTATGCGTCGCGCCAAGCTCCGCGACCATGCTTTTCGCGGAATCCCTGAGCGTATCGGACAGCGCCACAACGCCTGTGCACCTCCCGTCTTCCGAAACGAGCAGCGTCGCTTTGCCCTGGGCCCGAAGCTGCTTGAGGAGGCCTTCCGCTTCGGGGCTCAGCACGACCCCGTTTTCGGACAGAAACGAGCCGTTGCCGCACAGCAGCGCCCTGCCTTCTATATCAGCGCTCACGCCCTTGCCCGGGATCATCTTGAAATTTACGGGCTGCCCGAGTTCGAGGCCCTTTTCCTTCGCGTGGGCCACAATGGCCTTCGCAAGAGGATGTTCGGAAAACGCCTCTACGGAGGCGGCCAGCGCCAGAAGCTCATCGGGCTCTATGCCGTTCTCAAATGAGGCCACGTCGCTTACGACGAGATTGCCGTTCGTGAGAGTGCCCGTCTTGTCAAACGCGACGCAATCCGCCTTGCCCATCCGTTCAAGCGCGTCGCCTGATTTGATCAGTACGCCAAATTTTGTCGCCTGCCCTATGGCCGCCATGATCGATGTGGGCGTGGCGAGCGCAAGCGCGCATGGGCAAAACACGACCAGAATCGTGACCGCGCGCGTGACGTCGCGGGTGATGATAAAGACGACGATAGCGATCGCCAGGGCCGCGGGGACGAGCCAGCTCGCCCACTTGTCGACGATGCGCTGGGTCGGCGCCTTGTTGTTTTCGGCATCCTGCACGAGCCGGATCAGCTTTTGAAGGGACGAATCCTCCCAGGCCTTTGAAGCGACCACGTCGATGGCGCCGAAGCAATTGATAGCGCCACAAAAAACCTCGTCACCGGGGCCCTTGTCAACCGGCAGTGATTCCCCGGTGATGACCGACTGGTCAAGCGATGTGTCGCCGGATATGATCGAACCGTCCACAGGGACATTCTCTCCGGGCAGGATACGGATGACGTCCCCCGGTTTCAGGCTTTCGAGCGGGACCATTTCTTCCTTCCCGTCCGCGACCCTGCGCCCCTGCTTCGGCGCGAGGTTTATCAGCGACTTGATGCCCTGCTTCGCGCGCTCAACGGTTTTCATTTCGAGTATCCCGCCGATAGCCATGATGAAAGCCACTTCGCCCGCGGCAAAGAACTGCCCGATGACGATAGCCGAAACCATGGCGATGGATATAAGCAGCGCCGTAGTGATTTGCCTGTCAAATATCAGGTAGTAGATCGCGTTATAGAAAATCGGGACGCCGCAAATCACGATCGTCACCCATATGGGGTCTACGGGAACGTGCGCGCCGCTCAGCATGATGATCAGCGAGGCGGCCAAAAAAACCGCTCCGACAATCGTCATCTTCAGGCCCGCAAGAAAGCTCGCTATACGTAACATCATTTTACCTGCCTCTATATGATCCTTTATGTGATCCTTTTCCTCTATACGATCCGCGAAAACTGCTCGAGCGCCGACGACAATTTTTTAATGGCTTCCTCTTCCGTCCCCTCATGGACCGCGTCGATGAGGCAATGTGAGAGGTGGCCTTCGAGGACTATCTGCCCCGTCTTGTGCAGGGCGGCCTTCGCCGAGCCGATCTGGATCAGTACCTCATCGCAGCTTTTGTCGTCTTCTATCATCCTGATGATCCCGCGCACCTGCCCCTCGATCCTTTTCAGGCGGTTGATCACAGCCATGTCGTTCATCCATTCTTTCAAAGCAACCCTCCTGTTGTACGGTATACCCATATATTATATCATATACTGCATACCCCTATACCCTATATCACGATTATCCCGTACCCTCGACTGTTTGTCAATGATTTCCCACCCGCCGCGCAACCCTACATGGCCAGCGCGGCCCCCTGTGTAGGCCGTAACAAAATATGAAATGATGTGGGAAAATTTGCGCAAATTGCTTGCATTTTGTGAAACGCGCTTCTATAATACGAATTGTTAACGACAACGACGACAGGATAGCGGTCAAACTATCGAAATCCCAAAGACCAGTCAAAGCGCCAGAAAGCCATTTAACATATTGATATGACATTGTGCATGTAATGCATCCAAGGAGAAACCATGGAAGAAAAAGAACAGGTGATATTGCTCAAGAAGAAGGTCGGTGAACTCAGGGAGATTGCCCGGGCTTTTGGTATCGAAGGGTATCAGAAGATGAAGAAACAGCAGCTCCTCGACGCGTTGATCGACGGAAAAGCGCCGCACGTGGGCGCTGATTCGGAAGAGGACGATTGGTTCATGCGGCCTTTAACACCTGTCAAATGGCAATCGTCGCCGCTGGCGCCGTCGGTCGGGGAACTTGGCGACCAGCACAACAGGGAGCGCCATTTTGATTACGAGGAAGACGACGACCAGGAATACAACGATTATGACAATGAATATGACGCGCCGGCCCATGCGCCGGCCGCCGATGCGGGATACACGTCCGCCCCGATCGAAATAGAGCTGCCGGTCAGCGCCGAGCCCGAACCGGGCGAAAGCGCCGTCAGCGTCGAGCCTGCCAGTGAGCCCGCCTTGGCTGAAGATGACGCGGAATCCGAAAAAGAGAAGAACAGGTACGAAGTCGAGGGCATTCTCGAGCTTTCGGAGAGCGGCTTCGGCTTCCTGAGATTTGACAACTTCCTGTCCGGGCCCAATGACGTATATGTGGCCCCGGCCCAGATACGCCGCTTCAACCTGAAGACAGGCGACAAAATCAAGGGCGTGGCGCGCAAAGCCAACGAGGGCGAAAAATTCGGCGCGCTGCTCTACGTATTTGACGTGAACGGGGACGATCTGAAAATCGCCATCCACAGGACGAAATTCGAAAGGCTGACGCCTATTTTCCCTGATGAGCGCATCAACCTCGAGGAAAACACGAAAAACCTTTCAATGCGCCTCATCAACATCATCTCGCCGATAGGCAAAGGCCAGCGCGGCCTCATCGTAGCCCCGCCGAAAGCAGGCAAGACCGTCCTCCTGAAAAACATCGCCAACACAATTGAAAAAACCCACCCCGAATGTGAAATGATTGTCCTGCTCGTAGACGAACGTCCCGAGGAGGTCACGGACATGCAGCGCTCCATCAAGGGGGAAGTGATTTACTCTACATTTGACGAACTGCCGCAAAACCACGTGAAGGTAGCCGAAATGGTGCTGGCGCGCGCGCAGCGCCTCGCGGAGCACGGCAAAGACGTAGTCGTGCTGCTCGACAGCATCACCCGCCTCGCCAGGGCCTACAACCTCGTCGTACCCGCCTCGGGCCGGACCCTCTCGGGCGGCCTTGACCCGGGCGCCCTGCACAAACCGAAGAAATTTTTCGGCGCGGCCCGAAATATCGAAGAGGGCGGAAGCATCACGATACTCGCCACGGCACTCATCGAGACCGGCAGCAGGATGGACGAAGTCATATTCGAAGAGTTCAAGGGTACGGGCAATATGGAGCTGCACCTGGACCGCAAACTTTCCGAAAAGCGTATATTCCCCGCGATCAACCTGAACAAATCGGGTACGCGCCGCGAGGATTTGCTGATGGAAAAGGACGAGCTCGACGCGGTCTGGCTCATGCGCCGCGCGATGTCAAACTTCGGCACGCAGGAAGTCACGGAGATCATCATCGACCTCATGGCCAAAACGCGCAACAACAACGATTTCATACAGATCATACGCAAGAAGCTTGAGAACGCAGGCGACTGACCCGAATAATGCCGATGGATTTCAATAAGATCTTTATCAAGGACGCGTGTCCGACAAAAGTAGGCGGCCAGGCCGTGCTCGAAGGCATCATGATGAAGGGCGAGGACCGCACCGCCGTCGTCGTGCGCGGGAACAAAGGCCGCCTGTATATCAAAACCGAAAAACTGCCGCCGATGCACCGCGCCGCGACGATACCGATAGTCCGTGGCGTATATATCTTTGTGACCACGCTGATGACAGGCATGCGGACTTTGATGTACTCGGCCGAAGTCCTCGAAAAGTTTTTTGAGGAAGACGAGCCTGAAAAGCAGGAGGATGCCGCCAATCCCGAAAAGGCCGCGACGGCTGACGAAGGAGGAATTCCATTCGGCGTGATGATCGCGCTTTCCGTCACGATCGCCATCGCGTTTGTCGTGGGCATTTTCATCATCGTGCCGACCATCGTCATCAATTTTCTCGGCGCTTATGTAGACAACGCGATCGCGCTCAACCTCATGGAGGGCGTTTTGCGCATTGCGCTCTTTGTCGTATACATCGCCATCATTTCGCATATGAAGGATATCCAGACCACGTTCGAGTACCACGGCGCGGAACACAAAACCATACACTGCTTCGAAAACGGCCTGCCTTTGACCCCCGCGAACGCCGCAAAGTTTGAGACGCTGCATCCGCGCTGCGGCACCAGCTTCCTCATGTTCGTCATGATCATCGCTTTGCTGATTTTCTCATTGCTCGGCTGGCCAAACCTGGCCATACGCATCGCGTCGCGCATCATTTTCATACCCGTGATCGCCGGACTGTCATATGAACTGCTCCGCTACGCCGGCAGAAGCGATACCATGCTCGTAAAGATACTCAGCGTGCCGGGTCTCCTGCTTCAGAAGCTCACGACCAGAAACCCCAGCGACTCACAGCTTGAGGTGGCGATTGCCGCGCTGAACGCCGTCCTTGCCCCCGCGGACGCGCCGGATATCGAAGGCTTTTGCGATACCGACGGCAGGCTGGTCCCGGAGGAAGACTCTTTGGAGTACCAAAGCGCGCTCGAGGGGCTGTGGGCCTGACCCTCAAAGAATATATTTCAATCGGAGCGAAAACCCTTGCGGACGCAGGCGTTGAGAACGCAAAGCACGACGCCGAGACGCTGTTTGCGTTTGCGACCGGCATAGACCGGCGGAGCGCTTTCCTGGATCCGGAACGCGGGCTCGACGAGGCACCCGGCAAAAGCTATCTTCGCCTCATTGAGCGGCGCGCAGGGGGCGAACCCCTTCAATATATCACCGAGGAACAGTATTTTTTCGGATACCGTTTTCATGTGGACGCCCGCGTACTGATACCGAGGCCCGAAACCGAATGCCTTGCCGAGAAGGCCATAGAGTATCTGCTGGCGCGCTCGGCCGCCGACTCTGGCGTCGGCGCAGATTTTGGCCTCAACTCTGAAACGGGCATTGGCTCTGACTCTGGTATTTGTACTGACTTTGGCCCCGGCGTTGGTCCCGGCCCCGGCCACTCCGCCGCCGGCGCGGGCGCCCGCCTTGCGGCGCTCGACCTTTGCACCGGCAGCGGCGCTCTGGCGGTCAGTATCGCGAAAGCCTGCCCCCATATCAAAATCATAGCATCGGACATTTCGGAAGCGGCGCTCGAAGTCGCGCGAGGGAACGCGCGCGATCTCGAAGTCTCCGGGAATATAGATTTTGTCAAAAGCGATCTTTTCGATTGTTTTTACCACGGCGGCGCCACTGAAAAACTCCACGGAGACGCTACTGAAAAACTCCACGGAGACGCTACTGAAAAATTCGGCCTCATCGTGACAAACCCGCCATATATCAGGACAGGCGAGCTCGATGGACTGCAGCGCGAGGTACGCGATCACGAACCGCTTTCCGCGCTTGACGGCGGCCCGGACGGGCTTGACTTTTATCGCCGCATCGCCGGCGGGGCGCGCGGCCTGATGCGCGACGGCGGCTGCCTGATGGCCGAGATCGGACATGACCAGGCGCGGGACGTTTCCGCGATCTTCAAAGCGGCCGGTTTTCAAAATATAGGGATATACCAAGACCTCGCCGGCCTGGACCGGATCCTGACAGCGGAATAATCTATCTATTGTCTCTATTATTGCTCCCCCGATTAAACAATGCGTTTTTCCTCAGCGTATTTCGTGTGTTTTGTGCTGAAATATGCCCTCACTTTTTCAGGTTGCAGCTGCCGTCGTTTCAAGAATGAACGAGCGCCTT
>Ga0123357_10003404_pt1 | contig 18201 bp, 10 predicted proteins | sample TergutEmb28metaG_FD_89873 | JGI IMG/M metagenome (GOLD analysis project Ga0123357, IMG submission 89873) | Embiratermes neotenicus P4 segment gut microbial communities from Petit-Saut dam, French Guiana - Emb289 P4 | ecosystem: Host-associated > Arthropoda: Insects > Digestive system > Gut ... | reverse complement strand
CCCCCCCCCCCCCCCCCCAACAAGGAAAATTCTTGGTACTCATTTCTGTTAGAGGCTGAGGTGGGGGGTGGAAGGGGTGTATGTGTATTAAGGGCTGGGTCAACCATTCTTTCCATCTTGCTAACTAGAAGCCATCTTAAATTAAAGTTCCTAATACCCATGGTCGATGTTGCTTCCACAGCAGTATTAACCATGTCTCGCCTGTGGTTTGTAGGATGTGGTTTTATCCACTTACCATAAAGAAGACGGTCCTGAAGTGCGGCCATTTCGTCGCGGAACGTCTTTTTTGTATTTTAAACTGATCAGATGCTGAGTCAGTTCGACGTTAGTGATAAGTATTCGACATTAGTAATTGTTTGGTTTGTAGCCATACTGGCCAGCTACAAAGCCTACTGCTGTAAATGGCATTTTCCATGTACAACAACCGTTCCTTGGATCGTGTTTAAATTTGATGTTGCGCATTTTTGTACCTTCTTCATATGAAATTTCCTACTTTCAACTAAAACTTTTATTCCCTGAAATTCCGTTTCTGTTCTGGCGACAAGCAAGCTTAATAAACTGCGAAGAGCATCGTTGGGAAGTTGTGTGTTACATTACGGAGTATACAGTTTCTAATCTTGTTGTTGTTTGTTGTTGACAGTTTTCAGAACAAAAAAGCGGCTAGTCTGTAACCTGCAGTAGGAAAGGAGGGTGTGTGAATTTTCTTTCTCTTTTACACTCTTCCTGTTGTCCTGCGTAGCAGGAATGGTCGTAATATGGAGCTAGATATGAATAAATTTCCGAAGTACATTGGTGTAATTCTTCTCCCGTGAGGTCAGAGATATGAGACACAAATTCGGTTAGTGTCTTTACCAATTCGGCTAGTGCCTTTGACATTTCTTTTCCATTTGTTTACTGTCACAAAGTGTATGAGAAACTTATTTATTTTTCTTATAGAAATAGATTCTGCCTGCGCAACAAGTGACATTAAGATACTGAACAGTGGTGTTTTCCAGTTGAATTATCGATGTTGCCACAGCCTTGTGTCTTCTGCGCACAGAACACAGAACCTTCGTCTTTAGACCAACTCTCTTGTACGTCATTTACTTCTGATCCTTTCCTTTCGAAAAATGGCCACGGTTTGTGCACCCTTTCCCACTTTCGAATCTGGGGATTATTGTGATCCGTAGTGGTGGTTATATTGTTGTCACTGGTAAGAGTCGGATTCTGCGTTGTGACCATATTATCCAAAACCAGGGCTTTCCCATGTGTTATTTAAAGACTAACATTTGGAGCCATTGTATTCCTTGCCGAACTTTTTTTATTCATGTGCATTCTGAGCCTGGATTCACGGGAGAACTGCTTCTTCCGAGCAGGTGCCGACGAATTTTTTGGCGCGTGAAATGCAGCCACTTGTTTTGCCAGTCACCATACGTCATTGTGCTGGCGTGAGTGAATTCTTCACAAGTCCGCTCATTTTGGTTAAGAACTTACATTATGTTTCTTCTTTGAATTGTAAAATGCAGGTTGAGTTCACCCTGTGCTTCGTTCAGCACCGCGCCATAAAGACGTTTGGGCAATGGAGGTACAGCTTCAGAGATAACCGTGTCGGAACCTTCAAGTGTGACGTATAGTTCGAGAATCACTGGTGAATATTATTCCTACACAGTATCGCTTCTGGTTTGTCGTCGGAAGGTGCCCGATTCGAATCACGCCCAGCACACCGGCTGTCCTAACATATTTCGTGACTTCGTCTCTCGTTCTGCCCGGGCTTCTGCCGGAATAGTGTCTTGAGATTGGTTACGGTGTCCCTCTCCCAAATCCTTAAGTTCACTGAACGCGATCTACCTTCCATATCATTTGACAGTACAAACGGCGACAATTGGGAAGCAACCTGTGGACCTTCCAAACATTAGTCCGATGTCGGGACAAGCATTATACTGAGCAATTTATGGCTTATATGTGGCATGGTTTTTCTTAGTCCCTCCAGGCAAATTCCTAGATAATGGTACCTTGAAGTCGGATTTGACCGTTACGCTATCATCCTGTCATATTTTTCGACTCTAAATAACCCCCGAAAGTGATACAGCGTTGTTAAATAACATACGATCCGTGATTTCAGACTTTCTCCGCGAAGTAGATGAGAACTGCGCCCTTCTGGGCTGTTACGCAGGGAGTAGTGGTAATTCCTCTCCGACGTTTCGGGACAACCTATCGGTCGTATCTTCAGGGGTCAAGACCGTTTAAGATGAACGTCGGTAAGGAATTACCACTACTCGCTGCGTAATAGCCCAGAAGAGCACAGTTCTCAACAAACGAACCATCCGCCGAAAGCTCCATATTCGACACGTTAGCACTTGATGTAGGGAGTTCTTGGCCCTGGAAGGAGAAAACACCCCATTTTAGGCCCCAAGCAATGACTGCTGCAGAACGGTAATGCGGGTGGGTGTGCGTTTTCTTTCTTTTTTTCACCTGTCATACCGTACACCTATAGCTCATGAGAGAGTATTTTGTGTTTTAAGTAGCAGTTTGTAGGAAATGTTTTAACATGTTCGGGTCGATCGACGCTCTGTAGTAGCTGGCCCTGCTTCGTGTTCGGAAAATCGCCATTCAGAATCGTGACTGGGAGACCGAATTCTGTCAGTGCATGTTTATTTTCGCATCGTGCAAGAAAGGGACGCGTACGGAGATGGTGATGTTGGTCCATCTGCCCGGCCGCCCGCATGTTTAAAGTCAGTCGATGGACGATTTTTTGGCTAAGTTTGATATGCGCGCGCCTGAAGGCTAACCAGTATTCGTAGTTTTTGATTTCCCACAATCGAAGATGGAAAGGGGACCGACGCGCTGTCTTGTGAAGTGGGAGCGACAGTAACACAATTGCAAAAATACGGTAATCGTGGTAACCAGTAGTAACCGTGGTAACCATAGGCAGGGAGTCTATGAAGCATAGTGACCCTGGGAGTCGTGACAACGTGACGGGAAGAAACTACAGTAACGAATATTACGTGTTTTACGAAATGCGCACGGCTTAATGCGAATTCAGAATACCATAATGCAAGGAATGTGTGTGGGAACTGAGCACTTCGGTACGGATTGGACCTTTACATTACAATTTTTAGATGCATTCACAAAATTGTGAAAAGCGGCTGTTAGGTAGGTTATGTCTGTCCTATCTTTATGGAACAGCTCGACTTCCACTGGACGGATTTTCATGAAATTTTATATTTGAGTATTTTTCAACAGTTTTCCGAGAAAATTAAAGTTTTATTAAAGTATGAGAAGAATAACGTGTACATTACATGAAAACCTGTATACGTTTATGATAATATCTCGCTCAAATCGTCTTATAATGAGAAATATTTCAGACAAAAGTTGTAGAGAAAATTAAAACATACATTTTATGTTCAGTAAATTGTTTTTTTCGTAAATCGTGACGTTTATGAGATAATGTGGAAAAATTCGGTAGAGACGGACAGCTCACATATAACAACATAATAGGGAGCATTCGCATTGCATGTGGGTACCTTAGGCTACAAGCACACGCTCAGAATATGTAATAGTTATTGTTGTTCCACTGCAACAATGGTTGCACGAACGCGCCTCAGTGTTCCGTAATACGCGTATGTACATTGCCTGTCTTGTTAGTATTGATAATGAACCGCGATAGCCAATCGGTATAGTGGCTCGACTGCGAGCTGAAAGATCGATTCGCGGCACAGGCAGATTTTCATTTTCTTCAGAACGTTTAGAACGGCTGTGGGGCCCACCCTACCGCCTGTGCAGTGAGTACCGGTGGTTCTTCCCCTGGGGGTAAATCGGCGAGGGCGTGAGTTTAGCACAAACCTCCATCTTGTGCTGAAGTAAAGAGTGAGTGGAGCTCTGCCTTTTCTCCCCCTGTGTACCGTCAGGTCAGGGACATCTCTACGTTGCTCTGATTTACTTTTACTTCACAATTCTTAATCGCCTTGTCGTTCTAATTTGACCTTGTAATCTGTGCAGTTGGTACATTGTTGTTAAGTAAGAAATATGTTTGCTCCTGAAGCAAGAGGTTGCGTGTTGTGTCTGCCAAGTATACTAATAAGCACAGAAATTAGAACCGTTCTTAAGATAGCTTGGCCGCTTATTTCACAGTCAAGGACTCTTGTCTAATGTCTGGCCGACAGACAAGTTCACGGTCGTGTCCACTCCGTCATGTTTGTTTGCATACTGCAGGGTGTTTCCCGTAGCAGTATTTACATAAAATGCATGCAGCTGTGTGAGTACTGCTTGCTACCATTTACTCTGGGACAAATTAGAAGTGATTTTACAAAACAGTTACCAGAATAGATTATGGGTTAAAACGTCCCTCCGAACGCCGTCTTTATCTTAGATTTCTTTCTTGTTTTATTTTCCGGTCTTTGCACAGTATGCAAAGTGTAAACACATAAGATAGATGATGTCTGTCTGCGCATAAGTTTTAATTCTGAGAAGTGATGGAAGTGTTTTGGTGAAATTTTATGAACAGAATTTGAAATTATTTCACGATGATGTACAGCAGTGTCGTTTGCCTAGATTTTGTCCATCGTCTTAGTTTTTAATATAAAAGTCAAAGCGTTTTGAAAGAGGGTTCTGTTACCTTCATCAGGTGGGCAGCATACGAAAATATTCCAGATCTGTTGAAGGCGTTGTAACACACGTCTTACATTAGGCCAGGGTCCCTGCACCTACGAGCCGAACAGAATAGGGGGTATTTTCATATCCTCTCTCCCTGAAGATGGAAATAGAACTCATTCTTGACAGGAAGTTATGACATTAAAAACTGAAGCGGTGGACGAAGAACAAGCGAAAGCCTTAATCATTGTGTGACCGTTCCAATTTTATTAAAGTTTATATATATATATATATATATTGTATGTGGGCCGGGTAGCTGAGTCGGTATAGCGACCGACTACGGGCTGGACGGTCCGGGATCGAATCCCGGTGGGGACGAGATTTTCCGCCCGCCCAGACCGGCCCTGGGGCCCACCCAGCTTCCTGTAAAATGGATGCCGGGTTTTTCCCGGGGGTAAAGTGCGGCCGGGGCATGGAAGAGTAGAGCTATACCTCTACCCACCCTCTGGGCCATACCGGGCCTGTAACGGGAACACACTACCTTTTACATATTGTATAGAAGAGTTGGCTGTACTTTCGTAATCCATATTTAACACGAATAACACATGAATTAACTGTGTGTACTCCAGCACGGACTGTGCCTTTTTGAGATTGGAAGTCGCAAGTACAGAGTCCTTCCTGAACAGTCGGTAGATGTTCAGCCGCAGTTTATGAACTTTAATCACATCTTTGTTGTGTCTATGCCTTTCCATTCCGTGTGTTGAACTCTTTACTGTAACGGTTTGATTTGTATTTGATATTATTCTGTTCTTTAAAAAAATGAATTGCGCCAGCCTCATTGTTTCAGAGTAATTCGTTTAAATAGAACTGTTCTTGCGGTGATGCTTTTAGGTCTATTTCCGAAAGGGAAACGGCCATTTTAAGGCCTCACATACTCACATGTTAGTTGTCTTTTCGTAACCTTGCAGCTTACCGTTTTCCGAAGAGAAAAGCCCTTGTAGGGGTTTCCATCCATCTTATAAACGTGTTCATATGTCCCGACCTAATAACTTGTGAACCTGCTGGCCCAGTTTCGTGAACTTGGCCGTGTCGTGCCCTTGATGGTTATTCCGGCGCCTTATTTTACAAGTCTAAGCGTCAGCAAGTTTTGAAATGGGAGCTACACTAGCGCCAGTCAGTGTGTTCCGGCCATTGTTATGGCCATTTGATCTGTTTAAAGTGGCCCTTTTAAAGCCATTTGCATCTTTGCGGCTCGTCTAGTTGCCCCGTACGTTCGTATGCAATTGCATATGAATTACCTCGAGAATCACAGAATGGACTAACATGGAATCTAACATTTTAGAGTTTTACTTCAGTTTGTTGATCCATTGCAAAATTGATTGCTGTACAGAGTAACAACTACTTTGCGTGAAGACCCGAAGAATCCTCTTGGAATAACTGCACAAAGTAAGCGTAGACGGAGGTTAATACTGCGTAGAATGAAGTGAATGTTCGAGAAATACGCGTGACTATTAAATAACGAGACGGTGCGCGCAGACCCTGACGTTGACCGTTGATCACCAAAGTAAATACGCTGTAGTTACCGCTGAACACCGATCAGTCATCCTCGTAACCCATCTGACTAATGTCCACATCAATATGGCCCACCTCATTGACAATATTTATTATCAACTTGTTGCTGGCGCCCTGAATATTGCCAAGAACTGTGGTCGAAACATGTCACAGCAATAATCAACAACAAATATAAACATAGTGCAACACTTTGTTAATAAATATTGCATCTGTAATACAGTTACGCGGAAAATGTATTATATTAAATTGTCCATCTCATTGGCCTTCCAAGTGGATGTTTTTCAACAAGTTCTTCGCCGACATTCTGTATTCGTTCTTTCTTATGTTCTTTGAACGTTACGTACGTGGTCACAAAGAATCTTCAATTATGAGAGCTTCTTAAAAATTTAGTAACATAAAATTGTTTACGGTGAAGGGTTGTTAGTTGCATGCGCAACTCCGAAGTGGTGGAGATACCTTGGTTTTAATCTCGGTCGGGGGCTTCTTCGCCTGAATGAAGTTATCCTGTTTCCCTCATACCCTCCAGGCAAATGCTGGGGAGCGCATCTTGTCTTCTCACAGTTCTCTTGACCATTTTCTTTATTCCTTAATCACTCCTTACCAGGTACAGTGAAACGTATCATGATAGTTGTATGCCACAAGATGCTGAAATATTTTCCCTCGTGTTCCGTCATGGTCAATGTGTGCCTAGGCCAGCTGTGCTAACGTCTGTGCTTCGACATTCGTAAAATATGTCGCAGAGTTTCCGAATTGTTGTGGACTTCCCTTGTGTTAATTGTATCCATATTTCGTAAAAAAAACGTACTGTCAGGCCGCAAGTGTCGTGATGTAAGAAAGGTTGACACTCTTTCAGTGACGCGTGCTCTGATGTAGACGAATTTTCAGCCGTCGCAAAGGCATAGTCTACGTATAAAATTTTCTTGTATAACTGGAATATATATATATATATATATATATATATATATATAATCTCTGTATATAGTATGAAATTCGCATAAATATTACCTCAAATTAAGTTCCCATCTCACAAACATGGCACGTAACGTAAAATAATTACTTTGTGGGACAGAATGGAAGAAAATGTGCTGTTGTGACGTGCAATGGACTTGGGTCACACATCAGTTACTTTCTAATCTGGAAAGCAAGGCATTTTGCTGTACTACAAGACTTCTGTGGTTACTGGAGGCAGTTTAACCCTTTGACGCCTAACGACCCCTATAGTGGTCTACCGCACCGCTAACCTCTAAACTTTGCATTTTATATATTTATTCAACAAATACAGGTACTGAATATTTTAAACATGGTACATACTCTCCGTTTTTTTCTTCAAAATGCAGTTTGTTTCATAATTCTAACTTATTTGGTTCCTGTTTTATTCATATTTTATATACAGAGTGTGCTAAAATTTAAAAAATAATTCCGGCGCCAAAAGGTTAATCCTGTCGTGAGTTTGAAGGTGGTTCCTGATTCTTGGATGATTCGACGCTGGGTTTGCTCACAGGAAATATCCTTGCGCTGTTTGTATGGATCAAGAAGCTCGTGTGCTCACTCAACCCTCTATCGATTTCTGTCAGCTGTCTATGTAATGGGGATGAAACGTTCGTTGATGACACTGCTGAGCAGGATTGGTATGTGTTCTGTAATGAAGTCATCTGGTTCTGAGTGACTGTGACAGTGTGAATACCAATTTTAAAAGTAACTTAAAAATTAACTTATAATAAGCGTTTACGTCACAAACCACATTCTCCCTTTACATGTCATAAATATCAGACTATATACGTTTATTTGCTATTTGTTCAGAACGAGTTAGTGTGAATATCGGAACGTGTAATAGAGAAACAGGTCGTTAAGATGTACAGTGGATTTAACTGACATAAAGTAGGATTGGGTCGAAAGTATTTGGGACTGCCATGAACTCCTGGATTCATTAAAGGGGGGAATATTTTTGAACAGCTGAATACATTTTTCAGATACAGTTTTATTAGTTGACTCACCAGTGGTAGTTGGTAAACGCCGAATCTTGTAAATTTAATGTAACCTTGTGAAACATGAAGAAGAAAGGAGAAAAGAATGGAAAAGCAGAAGAAAGAAAATGGTGGTAAAGAGATACACTGCAATTGTTGCAGGGGAACATGTCACTTGTTTTCGGCTCTGATGGTTCTTGGGCGGTGCCCACTTGTCTTTCTTGCAGAAAATAGGGCGTAGTGAAGCGAAGAAGGAACGGGGAGGGGACGTAGACCGTATTAATATACAATGGAGGAGAGAAATTGAGCAGGCAGGTACTGTATTTGGGCCGAATTTGATAGATATTCGCATTTGGAGGGTTGCATTATGGCAGAATGTTATTTATCTAAATATACCTAATATTAAAGACTGAGTTCTTACTTCATACGAAAGACACTGCATCTCCATTACAAAAATTCGCCATCCGTTTTGATTGGGAAAATAGTCACTAGTTACGGATCGTATGGAACGTATAAATACACTGCGTGAAAACACTGAAGGGCTTTATGAAGTCAAAGTTAGGCCTAAATATAGTAACTAACTGAGTTGTAAAGACTTAAAGCTGTTTAGACTTGGTGTGCTTTATAAGGAAAACGGGCTTGTAGGTTCATCGTATCCGTGTGCCAGTGCGTATGTGTCACCGTAACAACGTTGAACGTGTTGACTGATTTCATAACACTTCAGCAAGGGTGCGCAAATCCCCGGGGCCAGGTCGCTTGTCGCGACCAAATTTTGTTAGCTGACTTCTAATATTTGTGGGTCTTCAGTAGGGCTCATGATTCTTGCCACCCTTCTGGAGCCTAGAATTTTGAGGTGGTTCCTAGATTTTCGGAAAATTTGTAGACCCCTGATATTTGGTATAAACGTCATACCACTAGGACAGTATTTTCCGGTTTAACTTAAGCACATAACATAGTCGCACACGAAAAATGTTTACGGAAACCCCACTAACATTCTTTTGTATGTAGCTAAGATCCAGACCTACATAGGAAAGGATAATAAATAAATGTAAAACACGGATATGAGATTAATGCATTATTCAAGTGTACATATTTAGAAATAAAAAATCACATTTCATGTACACGATCAGTGAATCGTGAAAATTAGTTCCCTAACATAAAAATACTTATTTTCAGAATGTGGTTATTGTATTTATTTTGGAGTTGCAGCAGTATTGGAAGGAGTCAGTCATTGTCAGGTAAAAATTCATATCACTTTAAATGAAGTTTATAATGATGATAATATTATTTAAATTACATTTTTTTTATTGTAATGAAATTTTCTCGTGGAACCCATATTTTCACATATTGCAACACCGGGGTTCTGCGGTACACCATTTGGGAAACACGGCAGTGCGGTTTGTTTACCCGAGCTTTATGCCCATTAATTTCCTTCCAGCAGAAATAGCAAAAATAAATCTCGAGCGACCAACAACCTCAGTTCGAAGAAGCTCAGAGTACTTCAGAGTTTTGGAGACATTCAGGGAAATATGATCAAGTCGTTCCTCATGACCCAAGCAGTGAAGGTCTCGGAAACGGTGTGCTAATGCTCGGATTTGGCCCATAGGTTCGCGTATGATTTTAAAAAGTTTATTTGCCTTTAAAGCCTCAGACCTTCAATAGTATGATTATGTAGTTGCAGACTTAAAGACTGTCTTAAGTGGTTTCCTTTGCCTTCTGCATTTCTGGCGCTCAGAATTTTTTTTTGGCGGAGAAGAGCGAGTAGCGGAACCGCAATTGTCTGGCGCCACCACCTTGAGATTCTGTACAGTAATTCATATTAAGCACGTTTGACGGCGGTAACGAAGTCTGCTGGCTCCCCAGAATGTTTGTGGCGCGTCTGGTCTGAGCGTCCGCCCTGGTCTGTCCGGCGAGACGGTGAACTTTTTCTGAGGTTGAGTACTTATTTACATGTTGTTACTGCATGTTTGTAATGTGGTTAGACGCCCGATATCTTCCATCACTTCGTCTGATAAAATACGTACCTTGGTATACACTCGATTAATTTACATGAAGCACAGGAGGCGGGGTAGCTCAGTCAGTATATATACCTTCGGTTCCATTCCTCACGGGAGCAGAAGTTACTTTCCTCATGACTACGGGCAGACCGGTTTTGAGACTGCGTCTTCGCATGCATTCAATGTCGGTGACCCTGTTTGCGTGGGGCCAAAGCGTGAAACTAACCACTCTCCCTATCCATTGGAGGTATACCTCCTCTCTCTCATACGTCGTAACATCGTGATGCTTCATTAAGCGTATTGGAGTGACTGTTTTTTGACATGAAGACATTTTAACCTAAACTTGTAAGCAGAACCTCTACAAATATCTGCCGGATGAAGTAAAGTGAAATGCCAACTTAATGCAACTAGGTAATTTGATTGATGTATTCTTAGCTCGACATGTTTCGGGTACACACGCCCATCATCAGGAACATTAGATGTTGAGTTGCAGTATATGGTTTTCAGCACCGAGTTTTTGGATGGGTGGTGGTCTTGAGAGCCGCTGCGTGGGTCGTGTGTACGGTGCGGATGGTGCCGTGCACCATCCGCACCGTACACACCGTACACACCAAACTCGATGCAGAAAACCATATGCTGCAACTCAACATCTAATGCTCCTGATGATGGGCGCATGTACCCGAAACATGTAGAGCTGAGAATACATCAATAAAATTGCCTGGTTGCATCAAGTTGGCATTTCACTTTATTTCATGAGGAAGATACACGGTCAAACAACCCTCAAATCTGCTGGATCTACCATATTTTCAGGCAAATTGTGGAGACATAGGACGTGTGACGCTTGACACAGGGACTGTTACCGCTAGGCTTTGGTGAGTATGGTCACCTTAAGGGTATTCGCGTTCTGACATCACACACGCATTCAATTGGCTATGCCATCCCGAATATATTGCTGACAGTTATTTTCCGAAAGTCCGTTCATCGGCATGTGTGTGTACGTGCGCGCGAGAGTTCGTGCTCTTGTATGTAAGTTCGTGTCGAAGTATGTGCACGAATATACGAGTGTGTATTATATGATATATTTATTAATTGCAGTTGGGTTGCCACCCGGTTGCAGTTGTCGGTAATATTGTACACAAATAGAAAATAAACAACTATATACGTGGGGAGACACAATACGCGAAACAATACAAAAACAAAGTACACGCGAAATAGAAAGAAAAACATACAAACCAAGAAAGCAAACATAAAACGAATAATTAAAAAAACATAAAGCAGTTAATTAGAACATAAAGAGCAAAAGACATAAATCGAATGGCAATGAGACAACGAGACAAACTGTACAATGACCACATAAAACTACATAACTATAAATCTATGATAGTACACACATTCCTCCAAAGGTAATTACTTCACTTCAGTTCACGTCACTTCCCTTATAATTACGTTCCTAACCCTCTTTTTAACAATATGTGATCTTTGGGGGAAAGTCGCTAGCGCCTCTGCAGGTCGTTGGTTCCAGACTTTAATGGTACTGTTTACAAACTAATATTTTCCGATATCTATTCTGTGTTTTCTGGCCCTAATATTCCGATCATGATCATCCCTGCTGAGGTAGCGTGGTCCTTGTAACCTGTCCCCCCTAGCTTTCAATGCCCATTCTCCGGAGGAGGCTTTGAAGGGGGCGCAAATGCACGCTATCCTACGCTGCGCCAAGGTTTCCCAGACCAAATCGTTCGTGTGGTTTGCAAATTTATCCGCTTTCTTTTGCACATGGTCTGATACGTTGAACTGACCTTACCGTACGGATCCTAGCACGCAACCCCATATTCAAGAATCGGACGCACTAGTGGCGTGTAGGCTAAACTTTTCGCATTTCTGTTTCCCTTTTAGAGAATATGCATTATGAAATGAAGTGCCTTCCAGGCCTTTTGTACTGTGTAATTTAATTGATCAGCCCGGCTTAAATCACGGCGTATGATTATTCCTAAATATTTGCAACTGCTCGCTTCCGGAATTCTTTGGTCCCCCCAAAAATAATTTAGCGAATCCTTCACCAGAGCCTTCGTGGATCTTACTGCTATACTTCAACGTGGATTTCTTGTCATCGCGTTTTCTACCGCCCACTCCCCCAATCTGTCCGTGTGTATCTGCAGTTTATCTGTGTCGTCGTCATTCGTGATTTTCCTGTATATTTTACAGTCGACCCTATATATTATACTGTGGATGTGTACACAGTTTTGTTTTGTAGTTAAACTTGTAGGCGTTTTTCGGCTTATGTTTCCTTCTGTTGTGATTTGTAGCAAGAGATTACTACCAGACATATTTAAATCTCTAAAGTTAAGCCACACTTGAATTTTATTTAAACATTTATTTCATACTGCCCAGTCAACGCAATCTCGCTAATATAACCCAACCAGTTAATGCTGTGTATGGAAATAATCTCTGTTTTCTGAGATCCAAACAAAACATACGTGCACTGTGTGGACGGAATGTAGAATTTTTGAATGCTGAGCCTTGTGGTAGATCGTGACTGTTAGGATTCAGGTGTTGTATTTGTGCATTTTTATTCCAAATTTGGTTTTCATTTTCTGTATTCACACATTGACGGATCTCGACATTAACCAAGTATCGTTTTGCACCCCTTCCCAGTGATTTAAACTCCTTCAGTACACACCTACCCAATTTTGTGTCACGGCATTGTGAATTCGCCTTAAAGTTAGGACACTTCACAATGAAGCCGTCTATGGGAAACTTTTACGAACTACTCTGGAACACTTGCTAATTTCACGCCGAATTTGGAGTAATGTCCCCCGCAGTAAGATGGGTCATGAAATTTGGTAGATTTACCCAACTTTATGAAATATCCATACCGAAATATCCCTCTCAATTATGCATATACGCTGCTGTATGGAAGTACTACTTAAACCGGCGATCACAGCGTAACTATTATCAGTTGTTTAATGCCAGGTTACATGTTTCGGCCTAAATAAGGCCATCATCAGGTATCACAATATAAAGTACTACGAGAAAGTTAAGTACAGGTAAGTTCATGATACAATAAGATTCATTTTTACATAGAAAATGAAATTTTTGTATAATTTCCTGTTGATCCCCGACGTAATGCTTGACTAAACCATACATATCTCTGTCTATGGGATGTGATTTATTGCTAAATTTGTGATCAGTTCTACTGTATAAAACAGTAATAACTTATAAAAATTTGGGCCTAACCCTCCGTTTATCAAAAGTGGAGATATAATAGAGCCTCCTGAAGAGGCCGTATCAAAATTCTGGCTTGTTGTAAAGTGTTGCGCTAACGCCCATAGGGTTCAGATGCACCTTAACCATCCATGCGTATCATCCTGCAAGGTACACATTCTGATACGTGATAAAAACAGAAGGCATCAATAAAACTCCAATTAAAAACTTACAGATAAACACTTTACACCAGATGTGTAATCTTGACACGACCTCTTCAGGAGAATCTGTTATATCTCTCCGTCTGAAAAGGAAGGAGTAGATCTAAATTTTAATAACTTTAAAATCTTACGTTTAACTTAAAGAACGAGATTCGTTTTATAATGAACTTTCCTCTACTTAAAATTTTCTCAGAATATTTTGATGAGGGCATTATTTAGGCCGAAACATTGTCATTAAACAAGTGACAATATTTATGTTGTGATCGACAGTTTATGGATAATTACCTTATATACGTGTCGCACCGGGGTGTATGAACTAAAGCGTAGACGCTTTTAGGCGCGTTTGCAAAATTGCGAAAAGCTTCGTCATGTCTGTCTGTCCGTCCGTCGGCATGGAACAACTGGGCTTCCACTCAACGGATTTTCATGACATTTTATATTTGAATATTCTTCTAAAGTCTCTCGAGAAGATTGAAGTTTCATTAAAATCCGACAAGAATAGCGGATATTTTTTACATGAAGGACCTGTAGACATTTATTTATGATGTCTTGCCGAATTTTTGTTAGAATAAGGAATGTTTCAGACAGAATTTGTAGAGAAAATAACACATATTTTATGTTCAGTAACTTGTACCAAAAAATCGTGCCTTTATGAGATAATGTAGAAAAACATCGTAGAGCCAGAGAGGCCACAGATGACAGTATAAGACGGCGACTGCGCATTGTGTGCTGGGTAACTAAGGCTACAGACACAGACTAACAGTCAAGAATATGTAATGCTGCTTTTCTACTGCAACAGTGCTTATACGAACGCGCTTCAATGTTAGGTTTGTACGTAAAATGCGTGCTCCCCTCCCACCCCTTTAAATCTCTCTGTTCCTTGATTGTGGCCATACGGATGTTTGCTTGGGGGCCAGTATAGTAAGGTGACTCTTGATACTCTGGCTTTTTTTTAGCAGTCGGTTGTAGTTACTAGTAGGAGTAGAATATGTCGGTTATAAGTACATCGGACAGTGTGTTTGGGTTAGAATTCCAGTGTCCACTTTTGCCAAAGAAACTTTATAGCGTACCTCAAGATAGCAGTACTGCTCGGTGCAAATTCTTATTCTATGTGAAGGTTAGTAACCAGTAAGATGTACTTCTTGAACATCTTAAGTTATTGTGTCTCGGTAGTTTTTACAAAATTTGTATTTGTGTGCAAGACCAGAGTTTCATATGTCCATGAAGTTTTTCTTTTGAATAAACGTTATGCTCCAAATTTAATCATGATGTTAATCGCAACAGTTGTCAAAGTCTCCGACCATCTTTATCCAATTTCTCGTTAAGAATCGTCCCTACTATAGGATGGATATTGGAAAGCAGCTTCCAGCATTTTCAGTCGAGGGGTTATAGTCTTTTCAGAAAACTCCACCCTCACACCACTTTTTTTTCCACCCCGTCAATTTTACTTTATCTGTTTTAATGCTTGTTGTATAAAGTACCACATTTCAATTTTAATCTTAAGTTTTTTTATATAACATACCACAATTATTTTAACCAATTATTGTAATACGAGATCTCATAAATTGAAAGCATTATCAATTGTACACTCGACCTGTTCAAACGTCAGGCTGAAAATGGCCCTACAATTGGGCCGAAACATGTAGCTGGAATTATAATCTAATAAAGTATAAAGTTGTGTATTACAGCATTATATATTTTATATTACATTTTAGCTCCACACCACTGTGTACAGAATATGCAGTCTGACGAATTTGCCAGTAGTAAACGTTGTTCACTTCCAGCACACTGTCATGGCAATTCATGACACGGAACGCATTTTCAGCTACAGTAGCCGAAGTTTATATTTAAAACAACACGTTTACGTGCCGTTGCATCCGGAAGAGTGGAATGCTAATTTCAGTGGCGGTTTTCCCCGTTCGAAACGCCGTACAATAACTTAGTATCCAGGAAATATCAAAAAGTAAATTTACACTTTTTAAATCGTTCATTCATGCCGTGCACTAGTGTTCAGTCTTTTTACATCACCATAGAATACTGAACTTTTCTTGTATATTGTATTTATTTGCGTCGTGTTTTTCAATCTTTAATGATTGATAATTGTCGGTGTAAAATGTAGAGAAATACAGAATCGTACAAAAATTCGGTGTAGTATGATGGTACAAAAGGATTCTGTTAAATTGAACATGAGGATGGTAGTTATCGATCGATACATGTTGGTAGAATATAGAATGTAAGTACAGCATACAGTAAAAGATTTAGTGTCCGTACTATTCTGATACTGGGAGTCCATTTGAAAGCGGAACCCATGCTCTCGGCTATGTTATCTGTCTCTAATGACTCATTCATGGTAGTGTGATTGTTGCGCGTTCGGTTACAAGGCTTGTCTATAGAAATCAAGTCGTATTGAGTCTGTGAGAACAGTGCAGGTTCAAAAGTTGCGTGTAAAAGGCTTTAGCTGTTGTTGTTTTCTTCTTATGATTATTGTTCTTGGTGGTGGTGGAGATGGTGTTTATGTTTTTGAAGAACACTGTAATACAGAAGACTTTTTTTATTGTGGAAAAATATATAAGGGAGAAATCCTGTTGAAACTGTGGCAGATTTTGAAGTAGGTTTCCCTTTGTTTCGGTTCTATTTAGAATAAATGTCAACGACAATCTTTGTTGCTAGAGTGCGGATTTATAACTTCTGTGAAACAGTATGTAGTGATGTATTTTATCCATTGTCGTGTTTTACTTTAACTTGCAAAGTTACGTAAATACTCACAGCAACAGATACTGGCCGGCAGATGGCCCCAGACTAATACGCGCTACACTGGGTGCCGTTGTATGACAAAAGTGGAATGTGGTTGTTGTCAGTGCGTAAAAAAATAATCGGACTCAGTACGTACGTACATTCCAGTCTGTATGACGCTGAGTATCGCATAAAGAAGTAACATTTAAGGGGTGTCGATACACCCATTCCTTGTTTTACGCCCTATTTGTGTTTCTGAAAAAGTGGGCGTAAATAAATAATGGTATTCCCATAAGAAATAATGAAATAGATTGTGGTTAGGGGCAGTCACAACACTGACAGCCTATTCATATGCGGTATATGGAGATGCATTTATTATATTATTATTCTGTTATTGATATTAATATAGAAACAGTAATAGTTTTAGCCTATGTAAGAGGAAAAGGAATTGTAAATAACTTGCCTACATTTGTCACGGATGGTAAATGTTCCATATCGTCGCTGTCACGTATGACTAAATTCACTGTCACAGCCTGTACAACTCAGTCCCATTATTACCATCCTGAAGATTCTTGTTGCGGTTAGGTTAGGGTTTCGACTGTGCCAATTTAATGTAGTTAGGTATGATGATGGTTGCGTTGGAGAGGGGGGGGGATGTTATTCGTCCTCGTCTCAGATTTCTGTTCCATGCTACTTCGTAGATATTAGGCTTGCCAAATCGTCGTTGTCACAAATGTTCTGTAACGGACTGTCAGATTCAATCTCACGGGTTTTAGTGCATAATCACTCTCTTACCCACAGATCGTACTATTATTACCGTTAAAATTATTGCTGGAATTATTCATCTTCGTGTCAGCTTTTTTTTTTCTTTCTTTCTTTCTTTCCTTCCTTTTCCCCCCCCCCCCCCTTTCCACCCCACCTTACGATTTGATGTATCATCGTGGCGTTTGTACGCAGAGAGGGCGTTAAACCGAAAATGAGAGCGCGCAAATTAATATGTAATGTTAATTGGCAAGGGGAGTTAAAGCGGAAAAGGGCGTAAATTAAGGGTTGGGTGTGTATTGCAGCGGTATCCTCCTATCTACGCCTAAAAGTGGGCAGTATACTTACATATGATGTATGGCCTAATATAACGCTAACACAGTGTACGGATGTGCATCAGTTAATCTGTCTGGTTGCTGTCAGTCCAGGACTCCGGTTGCAAAACATTTTTCTAGGAACTAATTAATATACACTGCGTGTGTAACCATTTTTGGTACGCGCGGCGAAACAGAGAATAGTATTGTCCTGAAGAATACAGACGACGGATCTCGAAGTTAGTTGAGGCCTTTGCCTAATGCACTGTGTGTTGCTGTGATCCAGTGCAGAGCACGCCTGTCTGACGTGTTACAGAACTACCTGGAAGAGTGTGCTATCGAATACCGACGTGATAATATCCGTACGACTCCCCGGAGAGACGTACTGTACAGTCCGCTAGTCAGGCATCAGGACGGAGTTTTGTGTGAAGCAGCAGTTCCACGCCACACAGATTTACTAAAGAGACTCACAGTTTTGTGGCTTAGTTTTGGTCGTCATTGATCAATGACCGCATAAGTCTTGAAGCTTTCGCGGCGACGGAATACGGTGAAATTTTCTCGGGCACACAGCCGCGTCGGGATGTGACGATTTTCCGACGTTTTGGGAACTAACTCCGTCCCCATCTTCTGGGGGTACACATCCTGACGCGGCTGTCTGCCCGAGAAAATTTCATTGGATAAATGACCATGCCTTCCTTAAATCACCACCATTATCGTCAGCGTAGTCATATGCTTTGTTACTCCTAGTCGTTCGCAACGGGCATTGCAACGTTTTCATTACGTGGGCCACCAGTGGATTTGTTAGCACATGAACCAAGGTAACCTTGTGCCTGCGCCCTCCCCCGCCCCCCCCCAGCAGTCAGTTGGG
>Ga0123357_10003403_pt1 | contig 18210 bp, 13 predicted proteins | sample TergutEmb28metaG_FD_89873 | JGI IMG/M metagenome (GOLD analysis project Ga0123357, IMG submission 89873) | Embiratermes neotenicus P4 segment gut microbial communities from Petit-Saut dam, French Guiana - Emb289 P4 | ecosystem: Host-associated > Arthropoda: Insects > Digestive system > Gut ... | reverse complement strand
GCACTTCACTTCACCTCATTCCACTTCACTTTGCTTCGTTCACTTCACTTCACTTTATTGCACTTCGCTACACTCCACGTTAAATAACTTTTCACTTAACTTTAGACTTTTCACTTCACAATACTCCGCTTCTCTCCACTTTTCGATAATTTCCAGCACACTTTACTTCCTTTTAATTCAACTCAATTATCACTTTCCTTGCCCTCTTTTTAAAAGTGATTGGTTTGCAGGGGAGAATTCCTAACACATCTGCCGGTAACTGGTTCCAGTGTTGGATAGTCCTATTTACAAAAGAATATTTCCCTATATTCGTCCTTTGTCTCCTACTCCTAATTTTCCTTTCATGATCTACCCTGCTCAGATAGTGTGGCCGTTGTAATCTGTCACCAATAGGCTTCCACGCGGGTTCCCCAGAGTACGCTTTGAATTAATACATTTTATTTATATCATTTATATACAGACTGCGTCTGAGAACATGTTTCGACCGATCCCATCCGGTCACCTTCAGGGCTTTTCAATAGTCCTGTAAATGCAGAAGAAACTGCTCCATTACGAGACTTGCAAATTATGAAAAAGGATTTATATTAAAGCGCGTTTACACTTGGCGCACATTTTGGGAATGAAATGTCAGACCTACACATTTTCTTTCACAGTTAGTTCCCTTTTGGCAAATTGTGCCGTGTGATTAGGTATTTGCTTCTTGGACTTTCCCCACCGTCTTGGGTTTTCGAATTAATGGCAGTAATAAAAATACGGAACCGGGTCTTCCCCGGGGGTAAAGTGCGGAGGGGGCGTGCTGCTGACCACTCACCCCCTTCTAGTGCCGCGGTCATGGAAGAGTAGAGGTATACCTCTACCCACCCTCTGGGCCACACCGGGCTTGTAACGGGATCACTTTACCTTTTTACTCTTTTTTAATAATAATAATAATAATAATAATAAATAGCAAATAAAAGCCCGCATCTCGGGGACACGTTTGGTCCTCGCCTTTAGGCTAACTAATAAACATTTTTCTCTTGTTTATTTTTAAAGTTGGTGCCTAATGACGGCTTCTACAAACCGAAACATACAGCATATAATGTGGCAACAAACACTATCAAATAACTATAGCTGTATTCAACAGTTTCTTTCATTTACTTGCTAAAATAATAGGAACTACTAAGCTGGGCCAATAGGCAAGCCACTCTTAGAGGCAGAGTAGCAGAGGTGACAGGCAATTCATTAGCTGAAAGATTTTTACTTCGATGGAGGGCTGGCTCCTGTCAGAAACCCCAGATCTGAGGAATTATAGCAGTGTGCAGAGGTGACTGGCAGTAACAAAACGTGCAAAGTAACAATCACTATCACATGTTTGCAAAAAGTGGTTAATTTGAAAACGGAACATATTAATAAATAACTTGATCATGTGGCATTGTGCCTAATATAAGTTATCAAAAAAATAATTTTCTTAAAAGCCTACCCTACTACTAAGCCACTCTCTTCAGACAGCCAAATTCTGTTCATGGCTTCATAACTGATTCCCTGAAATTCCATCTTTCATATCTTATTGTAACTTAAACATGTAGCATTTCAAATTTCCTACTGCAGTTTCATGGAATATTTTGTGTTTACTGTAGGCAAATTAAATAGGTACGTAGAGTTCAGACACAAAATATTTTTAACCATTGAAAAAGGTCTTCCATAACATCATCACCATCAATGCTCAGCATGATAAATAGATTTGAATAACACACTCTAGTGCGGAATAATATACCTTTTATTTGTAAATAACTTAAACAGAAGTGTTACAGAAAAAGAACTAGGATAACTACAACAGAAAAATTATGCAATGACATTATTACTAGCAGTACAAGTCCCACGATTAACAATGGGACTGCAAATTTATGTTATAATACCTTTGGTTGGTAGCCTCCCATAAACTGAAATAGGGAGAAAGACTTCATGTTAAAAATACATCTTTATTAATTCTAAAAGAAACAAGTTAAAAAAAAATACTTCATATATCTATCTTATGTAAGCTGTGAGTTTCACATGGCCAAAAATTCAAAATTAAAAAAAAAAAAAAATGCCTTTGCTCAATTCAGATTAACATAGCCACTTGGAAAAAATAAATATATTTGTTCTGACATGTTTCATTTAAATGTAAAACAGGCATTGCTTTTAAGCTGTTCATCTTTTCATACACTTAAACTTTTAAATTACCAAATACAATATTTGTCATTTTCAGATAAAAATCAGTCTCTGCATAAAATATAAAAAAATCACTGCAGCACCATTATTTATGAAGGCAGTTCTCATATAAAGCACACAGAATTGATGGTGATGCAGTCAAAAGATGATATCCAAGCTTTAATCTCATAAACACTACAGAATGTAACATCACAGCAGGACTGCATGATATTTGAGACACTAACAGAGTGACTTTTTTGGACTCGTCATTCTTGCTTGGATGTCTTACTAGGTCTCTGGTGTCAGCAGACAAGTTGGTTGATATCAACTTACTGGCAAAGGACCCCATTCCATACCACTTTTGTTTACCTTCAATGCATAATTTGGTGGGTACATGTGAATCTGGATATTTCTTACACATTTTTTTTTAACAAGACACAAGTTTCCTATTTCACCACGGTTCAACACAGACTACAGGCTTACACATCACTGATCAATAACCTACAGCAATAATCAGAAGGGAACTCAGAACATGTAGTCAGGAGGTGAAACTCTGTCTGTCAGTGCATGTGTCACTGGACAGTGACTGCCAACTGCTAAATAAAATGCTGTCACTGGCTAAACCTATGTCTTTGCAGATAAAATTTCTCAAATCTTTTAATTTTCATGCTTCTAGGTGTCCATGCGAATACACCATAGCCCTGGGCATTTTCAGTGTAAAACAAACCTTATTCATTTATGAGATTTTAGACTTTCTTCTGAAATAATGTGCATGGTCTGTTCCCAAGGCAAGTCCTTTATTCTGCCAGTTTCTTCACTCTTCTGTTAATGCTATTTACAACCGAAAAGACCGAAACTGCACCCAAATATCAACTCCATACATGAGACAAACAATGTCAAGGATTTTCATGAAAATACTTCAAATACAATTAGTTTAAGAACACGTTACATGTTTTATTTTTAATGAGTATTCTATCGGGCATGTTTACTACTGATCTGGTGATGAACATAGCACAAGTATGTTGCCTCATGAAACAGTTTGGAACATAGTTTTAGCAACGATAGTTTCTTTTCATTCTTCGATATGTCTTAAAAGTTTTACTATAACTTCCTCACCTTCAAAGTGCAGTGCATATAGCTCATTAAGTTCTTCTGTCACTGTTACCATAATTGATGAGCACATAACATTTAATAGTAATAACAATCTCAAAATAACATAAAAACTGTACTACTAACAAATTATTATCATCAGTTGCAAATACTCTTATAACAGATGTCATGGAAAAATGGCATACCCAAATGCACTGCTGTATTACTGTATTGTTTCACAAACTGCCAAAGCCATCATCCAATATGAACAATGCTTTGTCAGTTTTAAATAAATAATGAATTTTAACTGACTTATGAGAACTAAGCAAGAAGCACACATTCTCAAAAGAGCAGATTTGTTATTCGGGGTCAGGAGATTCAATTTCTGTTACACTTAAAACTGTGCTTGATCCATCTGATTCCTGGCATTTCTGGATGTAGGACAATGGGTCGAAGAGTTCTGGTATCTGAAAGGCAGAAACACTGTATGACCATTCAGTCAATTACAGAGACTGAAAGAAAGAACTCTTACAAAAGAGATCACCAAAAATAACTTCTTCCTGACAGTTGGGTGTGTGATGTTGGAAATGACACATCAGATTAACAGTAAAAAGACTAGGCATATTCTTTGCGTGGCATTAAAATGGTTCATTTCACATACGTATCACTATACATCCCCCCCCTACTGCCTGTGTAAATGCAAATGTACTACAAATCAAGCATATGTGAGTTACACAAGAGTGAATAGTGCAGTCTTGATAGGCATTATTAATGTTGTTGTCAACATCGTAGTTGTTACTGTTCATCTTCATCATGGCTGTCATCTTGAAATCTGTTTGACACACCAAACATATCTTACAGATCCTTACAACTTTCATTGAAAACAAAGAGGCACACCCAAAAAGTATGTAGGAATTACTACTACTACTACTACTACAATTACTACCACCACCACCACCACCACCACCACCACCACCACCACACCATCTTGAAATCAGTGAGGTAAAGAAAATATTGCATAGAACACACCAAAACGTATCTTAATAGATTCTTATATCTTCAAGACAGTCTTCCTTTCATTAATATTTAGAATGACACACCAAAAAAATGTAGTACCATGAACCTAAAAGCTATAAAATCTTTGTATTTCTTAATTTCCTTCAATAATTCGAATATGGAGACCTCACAAATTTATGAAGTTGGCTCAACAGACCTAAGAAATAAATATTAGCATATATGATTCTCCAACTTCTATAAACTCAACAGAACTTTTCAGTAGCATGTACCTGTGAATGATTCTTTAAAAAAAAAATGAATGTGGTAAAGAGTAAATCTAGAAAACAAGAAATTTTCTCTCAATTGCAGCTTCTCACTCGTCCAGATACTCGCAACTTCTGACAAGCTTTGCTTTAAAATAAACCTGCAAGTTCTAAAAAATTATATTAACATTTTTCATGGCATTTTGTTGTTTACAAGCTTAATGTAAAACTGTATCAAAAAATATTACTTACATTACTGTCACTTGACTTGGGGCCTACAAAAGAGTTTTGAGTTCTTGAAGTGTCCCTTGTGTAAGAAGTGGTTGCTCAACACTCATGTACACAAAACCCAACCACTTCAAAGCATGTTTAAGGTTTCAGAACAAGAAAAGCCATAAGAATACATGTGTCAGGCTACCCTTTGGTGTACAGAATTTGTCCAAGATGCAACATAGTTGCATTCTAGTTAATTGAACTTTTAACATGTAGCAATGTGCATGCAAAGTACACAGTGGATAATATGTGACCTGTCAAGGACAGATCATAACAAGTACTCTGCTTGCGAATACAGGAGGTTACATAAGTATGGGGAAAAATTTAATGCTTCTATTCAGATAATGGTAAAGAGAGTGACTTCAAAAACTGTCGTCCTGTTGTTTCTTACGATCATTCAATACAATACATGGTCAGTCTACACACAACTTTTATTAAACACTGTATCGTTAAGAGGCTACATCTCTCAATCCTATATCTGGATCATCAGGCTTGTGCAAAAACAATGAGCAAAAGGGGAAAAAACGCATATTATGTTACACATTATATTTTGACATCCCTGGTTTACAAGTGTTAAAACAATACAAGGTGCACAAACATTAAAGAAAGCATGAAAAAATACCCAGCCAAAAAAGAAAACTTCAGTTCATACATAAGTACAACACATGGAATAAGACAATAAAAAGATCATACGTATATAATATAAGACAGTGGAATCAGACCAATAGACAAATAATTCACCAATACAATATTGCATACATCTCATATAATTCAATTATTCAACAGAAAATCAACACATAACCACGAGTGAATTAAAATTGTCATAACAGGCACAACAAAATGCACAATAATAGCTACTGTAACTATAGTCTTAACATAAATCATTAAAATTTAAAAACTGTGAATTATTCTCATAATATAGTGTGCACCACAACCTGCACTATTTACCTTTTTTTCGTTGTCTCCACGCAAGCCTGATAATGACCCAGGTATAGGATTGAAACATATAGCTGCTTAACAATTCAATGTACAAGAGAAGTTGTGTTTAGATTGACCTTGAAAATTGTAATGAACAAATAGCTCTAGAATACTGAATTACTGTTTGCCATTTACATATCTATGTGACAGCCACTTCAAATAAGTTAAAAAATGTAAGTATACTGTAAACATTTTGATATATTCACTGCAACATGCCCTCCAGACGACACGAAAACTTTTTAAAAAACCTCAAGACTTAAAAAGGAAATTTGGCATGAAATGTGTTTTAGATTTTTCCTCAATGTATGTTTGAAACAACTTTCACTACGTGCGATTTCAGGGTTCTGCTGGGTTATTATGCAACAAGTAGTGATAATTCTGTACTGACATTTTGGGACAACCTATCAGTCCCATCTTCAAGGGCCAAGAATACAAAAAGACCCTTGAAGATGGGACCGAAACATCAGAAATTACCACTACTCGCGTAATAAGCCAGAGAAACACAGTTCTCAAGTCTTACTACAGCAAACACTTAGAAAGCCATGTTGTATGACCATGCTTCCAGTGCAACTTTAAGGCCATGTAAGAGAAGTTTATGAATGGCATAGGGATTTTTGTAAAAATGTGTTATGTGGACTACTTATGTGCCTATTTAATGGAAACCTTGCCCCATATTAAAAAAAACACAAGTCCCCCATTTTCTTCTTTGTCCACCATAGAACCTATCATCCAAATTCTTCCACTCTTTTGTACACTCTTCTTCTATGTAGCAGTGCTGATGCATCAAATTTCTTATGAAACTGTCCACAACATTTTCTCCATGATGAACACTTTTTAGAAGTACTCTAAATGAATATTCAGTTCAACTGAATTCATTTCACATCAAAGTGTCTGCAATCCACATGTAATAAGAACTCAATGCATATATCTTGGCTGAGTTTTTGCAGCAATGACAGTGTGAATATGTGGGCTACATAGTCCACAGAAACCAAGACTGTATTTTCCTGTGACTGGGACACAACAAATCTACCTCTTTATACATGCACACACAGCAACTAAGGTTACATGCCAGACACATGTGAAATTATACAGCAGTTATCCACAGAAACATACAAGTGCATTCAACTACACAACATGTGGAACCCAGCTACTACCAAAAGTACACTCAAACAAAAAACAGCAAACTTTTTTTTTAAACATACAGTTAATAAAAGAGGCCCACAACTAATTAGTAAGGAACACAAGGAATTACCAGAACAGAACACATGAATATAGAAAAATATGTAAGAATGACTGAAATGAAAGGGAATACAAAGTCAATATATTTATATGCATAAGCGAGTAAGGAGAAAGAAAACTGTGGAAACAACATAAAACACAAAAGAATCTTTCAATCAAGGACACATAATTTATTCAATATGCATAGTTGAGTCATATCACAAGTGCTCATTTTCCATTTGCGAAAGAATGTTATAATCTAACAAAATAACAGGTATGAACAAGCCACTGCCTAGATATGAAAAACTGACATGATAAATACTACAACAAGGAGAAAAACAGGTTATGAATTGGGATCAAAAGTAGGAATGTGACAAGCATTTTAACAAACCAAAGTATTGTTCATCTGAGATGTGTTTAGTTTAAAGTTTAAAGAAAAATGCCTATGCCAGTTTCACATGAAAAATTTTGCTGTGGCCAACAGAAGTTCAAAAAAACTAGAATATTATTGCTCATACTTGATTTTGGTCTTAACTAGACAACACTCTCTTCCTTCCACTTTACGTAAAACATGAGGCCCTGATCTATTATTTCGTACCTTTTATCAAGACACGTGTGGAAAACAGACTGATCAAGACTGTTCTTTCGGATCATCATATTATTTTTCTCAGTGTGCTGCCTGTCAACCATAATAAAACAAAAACAAGCTGGACCAATGACAAGGTTTAGGGTAAACTTAAATGTTCAGATGTTTTATATACTTGTCAATAATGTCACCAACTTTACAGACACATATTAAATAATGATATTTCTCTTTCATGCATTTAAAAATTAGTGTCACACTCTGGAGCAGGCTAAGTAACTTTCTAGGCCCATACAGTGGCAGTAATATTTAATGTACTTATTCTGCCTTGCATGTAGGGTGCACTTCTATGCTCTATGGACAAGAAAAAGAAAAGCTGAAGCTTAGTGTTCACAACCTGCAAACACAATTAAGGGAAAGTCAGAGTTTGCTGAAACTTAAAAATTTTTTTGTGGATCATCCCTAACCAAAGGGCTGAAAGTAATAAATTATAACCAAACCTTGCACAACTTCAATAAATAAAATAGTTTTATGGTACATAGGCCACTAACACAGCAAGTACACAAATGCTACTGCACAACAAAGCTTTACTACATAACCACAAGCAAAGCCATGAGATCAGAAGCTCCAAGTATAGATATACCATATATTCTCAAACACTTCGTGCTCTCTTTCCTTAAGTTACTATAAGTTAGGACATGTAGCTTACTTGTGGCAACGATGAAAATGGCATGGTTTGTGATAAGATGTGAAAATGTGCATGATTTATTCATGACAAGGGTGACAACGGTGCACAGCCTATTCATTATAATATTGGTGCCACTTCTAACTCCAGGCACCATCTTAACTTTCACTACAGCCTCTTCTGTTTGTGCACACATGCACAGCCAATATGCTGTGTAACGACGTCATTAAGTGCCCATTTGCTCTGCTAAACACAGGTAGTAAAGGCATTCATTTATAATCTTTCACAGACTGTGAAAACTGAAAACAGTAAAAGAGGCAAATAAGTCTGAATTTGCACTGCTGGTAGAAAATAATGTGTCTAAAACAGAAAAAAAAGCTAACAAAGGGCAGCTGTTTCAGTGTACTGTATCAACTGGGGATGAAAGATGAGGACCTTTTTTGGGCCCAAAAAATTTGTATACTAAACAAAACAAGTGGCTTCCAGAAGCAGAACATCAGACCCTTGCAAGTGTGAGACTGTAGGAGAAATAAATTATAAATATCACTTTCGAATTTCAAGACATACATTATAATTGAAATGCTTACTTTAATACTTAAATAAATTCACTTACATGTTTCCGTATTTCTTATTTTCTAGGAACTAAGGTGCATGGCTTACACAGAGGCATGGGGTGTTGACAAAATGTGACAGACATTAATACCAAGAAGCATATAATATACTGCTTTCAAAGTATGATAAACATATGTAACCTAAGTCATAATAATAAATATGTAAACTGTGCAGATTACACACATATCCCACATACAACTGAAATTACTAGTTGCATAGGATGAAGTAGTAATAAAATATTGAAAATATAACACACTATAATTTCTTCAACATACCTAGAAGTTTGGTCAACAAGTGTGTTCATATATTACTCTGTATGAATAAAAACTACGCAAAATCTGTACAGTCACAGCCACAGAAAAAGGTATGGACATCAAACAGGATTGTCACACGACTAAACAATTCTCAGAGGAATACACAGTTGTATCAGTAACAATTACTAACAAGGTTAACAAATTTTACAATCTCGCAACCTACTTGTAATTGTAATTCACCAGAATTTGTTCAGATTTAAAATCCTATTGCCTGTATTATCACAACATATTACAAAATCAATATAAGCTTTCACAGCAATAACTTTTATTAATAATATGATCTAGGTATTAGAAACATTACAAGAGGAACATAACCAGCCATGCCTAATAAAAAGATTGTTATAAATAGCTCAATCTGCTCAACCAATTGGTGAGTGTATCTTATTTACAAACAACACTCCACAACAATGCACACACACACACACACACACACACAAGCACACACACACACACAAAAACCCCAAGCATGCCATTGTGCCACAAAGCCATTAGGGTCCAAAGCAGAAACAAAACTGTACATGGCGTCACGCAACCAAGTTTTCCATTGTTCTGTAAAACCACAGAGGTTTTGAGGTTTCTTATCACCATGAGAGTCTGAAGACTCACTGCACCTTGGTATAAGATACCTTCTTGTTAATGGAGAATGATGTGATCCGCTCCCAATTACTTGGCAGCTTGTGGCTAAGCGGCAACAACGCTAGCTCCAGCAGGCACTCCCTGGAATACTTCCCGGTGTTCCCTGCAACAAACAGCTGTGGCTCAAACCTGTAATCTGCACACTAATTAGAATTCTTAGTATGGTGCTGGTTATCAGTACAGCCAAATGCTGCTGAAATCTCATAAAAACTGTTCATTATGTGCTTTTGCCCATCCACATCCTATATAAAAAAGAATTTTTTACAATGTTAAACTGATCCTACTAACACAATACACTATATTACATTTAATTCCAGTTTCCTACATACTGCAGTATGTTCAGAACATCATCAGAAAAGAATCACAGCAGAGAAGTGTGTTATTAGAGCCTGCAATAGATCAGAACCGTCAATGGTCACAAATCCATTATAAGGAGACACAGTTTAAGATTACACACTTAAAATGCTATGGTTAATGCTTTATGAAAATCAATGAGAACAGTTTGTACTTCATATGGACCAAGTTTTTTACCCTAGTCTAAGACTTCAAACACAGTCTTCTTGTCAACATGGAAGTCACATACCACCAAAAATGCAACTAAGAAAGCCTTTGAAAATGTGATCAAATCCCAGTACTTGGGGAATAGTACTATTAGATTGAAACTCATTTCATGAAGAAATTAAGAGGGCATTATACATGGCAAGTGTTCGTTACTATTCAGTTCAGAATCTTACATCTTATTACCTGCTACACAAAAACATAAGAATAACAATATATGAAACTATAATGTTTCCTGTTACTTTGTATGTGTCACTCACACTGAGTAGATCAATGATTAAGGGTGCTTCAGAATAGGATGCTGGAGACACCTGAATAATGAAGAGCTTCATAATTTGTGCCATTCATTAAATACAATTACAGTGATCATATCAAGGATGAAACTGATTTTGCAAGCAGAACACATGGTACAAAAGACCAAGGCAAATAACAACTGGTCTCCCAGCCATACATGTGGTAATTTACCATGGAGTAGCACTGGACTATGACATTTACCCCCCTCCTTTTTTCTTTATTAGCAGTTGATGTACTGATTTTTTACTCAATTGTTCTTTGTTCTAGTCTTATATCAACTTCCTCTCTCACTTGCCCCAGCCCTTTACCTACTATTCAGTCTGGTGTACCCCAGCTCCGCATGTGGCATTTTTACCATGCTACAACACTGGGATACAACTTCCCCTCCTATTGTTTTGTTTTAGATTATCATTTATTAATCTAATGCTTTCTTTCCTTCCTCCCACTTCGCTCATGTGAGGGTTCTCCTGTGTCTCACTATTACACAGTTTAGAATTCCTTTAATCACGGATTGTCTCTGACCAGCTACACTGACTACCACACTCCCCTCCATCCAATGACTTGCAACAATCCTACTGGCTGAAACCATACTACTGAGATACTTTCACCAACCACACTCTTCCCTATATATACTCCATTTTGGGGTTACAGGCTTTCTTTTGGATTCTTAAACTCTGATGATAGGACCGATAAGTTGTCCCAAAATGCTGGTAAGAAATTACCACTACTCTCCACATAATAACCCAGAAGAGTACAGTTCTCAGCTACTTCACAGCAGAAGCCTAAAATCACTAAACCGAATTGTTTCAAACTGTTAGTTTGTCGTCAGATGTTATCATTAGGTTTCTGCACTTTGTGTTGCATAACACTTGCTAGTTCACTGCTTTGCTCTGGTTGGGTGATGTGTTGTCATTTGGTTCAGGTAGCACTGGCCTTGTCAGAGGTGTCACCCAGCAAACAAGCAAGAGTTACAAAACACAAAGAACAGAAACCTAACAATAACCTCTGATGATGAACTAATGGTTCTAAACATGTCAGTTTAATGTTCATACAACCACACGAAATATAGTTGTATTAGACAAATAACTTTGTTTTATTTAATCAACAATACAATGTTATACCAACAAATATCAAAGTACCTACCAGTACTTTGAGCTTCAATCTTTGATACAGCTGGTTCATCCTTCTGTTGCAGACTGTTTGTGTGAGCAAAACATGCACGTCTGTTTCGAGCACTCATATCCATTATTCTAGGAGAAGTCTCTGCTTGTTCAAATGCTTCCTTTGAGGCATTTGGGAACAGTGGTTGGCGAACAACAGTTAACTGGTTCCTCACGGTGGAGTCATAACCTGAGGATGAGGTATGAGCAGCTTCTAGTGTGACAGGGGCTTTGTAAGTCTCATCACTCTCACTAGTGGCATCACTGTCCTGACTATCAACTCGACTGACATCAGAAAATTTATCAGGTGCAAGCATCATAGGTGTGGATGGTGTCTTTGGTTCATCTTCATATCTGCAAATACATATACATAAAATAGAGGAATATGTCATATTTCACTGCACAAAAATCAGTACACAAACTATTTACACAGCATTTGCCTAAATGAATTCACCACACAACATAATGTAAACTATGGATATGAACGAATACACAGAAGGATTTTTTTTTACATCAGGCATAAACAATTTACTGAATAGCTAATATAATGCACCCGCCACACCAAGCTCGACAGAAGTTCACACAGAATCACATACTTACATCCATGTGGCAAAGTTTTACACGTATGTACTACAAACTCTGCTGCTCAATGTATGAAAAGTATACAAATAAAGACACTGCAGTGCACAAAGAAACTGTCACTTTTCATATTCTATATTCAGGAAATGAAGTTTTGAATTTAGTGCACCAGTTATTTATTTCTGCAAACAAAGAGGAGATGCAAGGATAACATTACTTTGAATCATAGGGTAAGAAGTTGTAAAAATGAAATGTGGACGTATCTGGATCAGGACTGTGTCCAATCAGTGTTGAACATTCTTCACTCAGCTGCAATAATTGTTTGCACAGCCATGCAAAATACGCTATTTTGCTTCTTAACTTTGGCCGCAATGTCTTCCTTGAGTTATACAAACATTGTGGCAATTCTTACATGGACTGTGTTATTGGTATTTGTAATAATAAGGTTAAGATAATTTCAATCCTTCCATTTTGTACTTCCTCAGTTTCTAAAAAAGCACACATCTATAATCTAAAGATTTCACAGCCCCTGATTCAATAACACATTCCCAAGCGAGCTGCTGTGTCAGGTGGTTTGTTGGCCATTCAACCAATTGCCAGCCCGAAAGAGTTTTACTTAACATACAACGAACAACTCACGTAGCATAGTCCCCAGTGTTGCAGAACTGTTCTGGATCTTGATTAAAATGTTCATCCAGTACAAGTTTAGCTGTCTGTAACAGAAATGTCAATTTTAGACGTCGTTCAAGAGTGGAAGATACAATTAGCTTCAGAAATATAAGCATACACAGTTTAATGATCCAGAAGACCATCATGTGAGAATTAACCATCATGAATACCTCATTACTTACAAGAAAGATCTGCTTTGAATTCAGCACCTCTCAGGCCATGCTGGATGGGGCTGGGGTCAAAAACATTAGGTACTCAGAGTGCATGCTGGTGACTTAGAAGTCAATAAATATAATATTTATTTTTAAACCCTTAACAACCCAGAGGCTTCATGGAGTGTTAATGTTTACAGTTCAATACACAGTCATGGCATGCGCTTAAAAACAAGAAACTGAATCTCAAAGGAGAAGACCACTGCAGAGTTACTGGCATACAAAGAAGGACATAACACTGTACTGCACTAAAATGGCAAAATTCTGTAAAAAGGTATTACACTGTATGTTACTATGAGGGGACAAATCTTTATTCATTACATGGCTTTCTCTCTGTTATATACGTACCCTAACAAGATCCAGGTCGGTGCCTGTGATTTTAATAGATTGATTGCCAACTGTGACTGTATATTTGTATTCTCCAAGAGATGCATCATTTGTTGAGAAACTGTGTAGAAGTGCTGATCTACGCACACCTGCAACACATGACACACAGCTGCAATTCACAGATGTACAACACACAGAAGCTTAAAGCACGACATATTCCCTCTTGTACTACCTGTGCTTATTTAACACTTCTGGTGTTCAAAAGCATTAATAATCACTAAGCCTTTGTGGTCCAAATTATTCTTGTGATTCCAACAGTCTGGGCCAAATTATTTTTCCAGATAAACCCTATCTTCAAAGTTAAAAAACAGCCACTAGATAACAGACACATAGGGAAAACTTAAAAAAAAAAATTAAACCAACATGATGATTTGAGCTCAATAAGGGACCTGGTACAGCATATGGCACCATACAGCTTAACTTGGCATCATACTGAAGAAGAGATAAAAACCATCAAACAAATAATCTGACTCCATGGGGCAAAGTCCTTCTTCAAAAGTTAAAAGCTCCTCAGACAAGAAATTACCCATATTTCATGGAACCACTAATGTTCATTTTTGCTCTCAACAGCCCATCACTTATTCCTAACCTGAGCCAGATAAGTCTAGTCCACACCCTCCCAACCTACTTTTGGTTCATTTTAATATTATTCTCCCATTAATACCTAGGCCTTCCAAGCAGTCTCTTTCCTTCAGGTTTTCCAACAAAAACCCTGTATGCGTTACTCTTTTACCCCAAGTATGACACATGCCCTACCCATCTCATCCTCCTTGATTTATCACCCCAACAATATCTGGCAAGAAGTACAGGTCTTGAAGTTCCTCCTTATCCAATTTTCTCCAACCTCCTGCTACTTCTTCCTCTTTTTAACATCTTCCCAGCTTCCTACTATCAAACACCTTCATCCCTTGATTGTTTCCTTAACCTGGACCAAGTTTCACTCCCATATAACACAACAGGCAAAATCATAGTTATATATACAGCTGAACTCAGTTATAATAACCTCGGTTTGTGCTACACCTCGGCCATAACATTATACATTCTGTGGTACAAACTAACTCCCCATAAGGCACATGTTTTTCAGGCTTGCTTAGTACAACATACATAAGAGCATCTACCTCGGACATAACGACACTGCCAGTCACCAGTTCCAATATAATTTACCAATTCAGACTATTTTGATAATTCTATCATCTCCTTGTCCTTGACACGGCAAGCTTTCTACACTTCCACGTAGCTAAATAAATTTCAGGCCTTGAAAATGACAAAAGTTACCGGTAATTCAATTTGTGCGTAAAGTTTCCCTCCACATTTCCACTACTGCAGTTAACAGGAGACTGGTAATGTGATAACATTGGTATAGTCACAAATAAAGGGAAGATTCTGAGCGTCGAAGGAAAAGTTAAAGTGATACGACCCATAGAAAATGGAATAAAGAAAGCTATCTGTGTAGGAATTTGGTCTCGTAAATTCTACAGAACTAAAATTATTGGCGCCTTTGAATAGAATGGATCAAGAGTAAAGCAATTTCAAAAGCCTTAATGAAGTGGCATCGATCAGATGCTGTTTAGGTGGTTCAAGTAAGAGCAAAATGGCATTGTACCAATGAGCTGTCTTCTCATGAAAATATTTGTTCTTCCTAAATTTTAAATGTAATTTAATTTTGAAATAGATCAAAGCATTAACATTAAGTAATGTTTGCAGGCCTGTACTATGTCTTGAAATATTTTTTCTTTGCTTTTACCACACACCTCACTTAGAGTGAATTCATAATCGAGTTCGATTGCATTTCAATATTTATGTTTGCAGATATCAAATTAACTGATGCAGATATCTCTGTAACTGAACTTTTGGATCACATCCAATCATTTGCTAATCAAAACTGAACACAACATACCGGAACTTACCTGGAAATCGATTACTCTCATCTGATGCACTACTATTAAGACTACTGCTGGAACCACCCATGCGTTCCTTGTCAGGTTGTTCTAAGCGTACTGGTGATGCATTCCGTCGGATTGTGTCCTCAATCAGTTGCCTGGCATGGCTGTGATGTGAATAATCAGAGGTAAAACATATAACATATAATGCAAAATCATGTCCTTGGTATATGGATTTTGATAAAAGTCTCATCTCTCTAACTTCATCCACTGAATGCAAACTTGAGCCCTCTACTCAAACTCCCACATAATATTCAGTTTTTGGATCCAGGGAAACAATTAACAAATGTCAATACTTACCAATACACAGAGAAGGTAACAGAGTAATTCAATTTTATCAAGAGAACAGCTCAACAATTGCTTGGTACCTCAAAGATTTGATACTATACATTTATTTGTAAATATGCAATGGTATAACAGATTTAGGAACTGTAACACATAATTTATTAGAGGGTATGAAAATTTCAATCAGCCATTTACCCACACACACAAAGAGCTAAAAACAGAAGAATCACAGTAACAGTGTATTGGAACTAGAAACTATGTCAAAATAAGAGTTGAAAAATTAAAAGGATATAAAGGAATGAAAATGTGAATTATTTATAGAAAGAGTGAAAGAAAATATAAAAGTAATTTGTATGTTGGGAAGACATATATGATGATTTTATGGGACAGTAAAGAAAACATTTCATTTACTTAATCTATTCACAGAAAAGGGTTGTATGGGAAGGGAAGTAAAGACCTAAGCAAGTACAATTTCAATATATGCAAAGAAACAAGATTTAAATCTTTGGCTTCATTTAGGAGACTGGAGAACAGAATCAGGTATCTAAATGCAGAACAGGTTAAGTCTCCTTGGAAAAAACAAAAGTTGATATGACTGTAACGTTAATTAAGCAGGAACACCGCTACTACCACCGCCGCCATCACCACCACCACCACCACCATTATAATAAAAAAACAGCGAATGGAATGAAAACTACAGGATTTTGGATGGATGCATAGATAATGTAAATCGATACAGTGTTTACTTAAATCATTACCAAAGAACACGTGATAGAATGCTGTTCATACTGGCAGTATGATACATGTTAATACTCATACCGTTGATACTACATTTATTGTTTATGGCATATAGTGTGATTACAATTTTTATGTAATAATGACTTGTGACTTTTTTTGAGTGATGGTAATGGGGGCTACAGGCAGGTTAGTGCAAAGCCAAAGTGCTCATGGTTCATTACATGAATGGTACCAGGATTTTCTTCTTTAATACTGCTTGTAATAATTACCTCTTCTCTGAATGATATATAATATATGTATGGTGCTAGTGAAACTTTTTGAAACCTTTGTGATTTCACTTCACCCCTGACTCCTAGCAAGTCTGTTTAGCAGAAAGGTCCAAAGCCCAAGTAGTTATGAGTGAAGGGCTCATACACATGCAGAACAGAATATCTCAAGCACAGAAAATGAGAATGTTACATAAACAAACACTGTGCAAGCCATGGACAAAATACACACAAAAAGCTGAAGAAAGATACACAAAACAGACTATGGAAAGAGCATACAAAGATACAAGGAGGAGGAACATAGAAAAGTGCAAAGGCTTCATCATGGAATGTTACGGAAACATGGAACAATGACAATGATGACAACAATAAACACACCGACTATGTGAAATGGATGGAGCGAGTTTCAATATTCTGATCTTTTATGCCAAAACAGCAGTATTACATATAAAACAACAAAAAATAAAACATTCTACTGTAAACAAAACTGCTACTTACTTAATCTTTTCTTCACTTGGGCCAGTTATCTGTACCAAGCGTTCCTTTGCTCCTGGACTTACTGGATAAAGACATAGAAAACAACAGTATATATTAAAATTCACACAATCAGCCTTACAAAGTGTTAGTAACATGTACACTTATATGCATGTTGTCCGTATGTAAGTATGCATGTACACAAAAAATATTATTAATCAGCTGTATACAATACAGGAAGAGATTAATATGTCTTTACAAACTGCAAGTGCCTGCATAAAACAGCATGCTCATGATGAAGAGTTCATGCAGTGACATCAACAGACCTGAAATTCAAAGCCAGGAGGTACATGTTAACATTCTCATCATGCCAAGCAAAATGCTTGATATACAGCAAAACTGAGAAGAAATATAATGTCAGCACAAATGACGTCCGGAAGTCTGGTTCAATATTGGGTCACATCTTTCTTTTATGTCAGTCACAATATTTACATGGACTGACAAACAGTGGGGACTATTTAGTTACTTTAGGGCAATGTAGAAACCACTGAAGTTAAGCAGTGTCGAAAGGGATATGCTAGAGTGCTTGTGGGGGATGGTAATGAACAAGCTGTGGCCTATTTTAAAGTAATAACCATGCCAACTGGGCAACTTTAAAATGTAATCATCAATATGAAAATTCTGACTTCCTGATTTTATAAAAGCATATTGGCGTATTGGGGCACTTAATGATAGATTCGACTGGGTAGCCAACGCCTTGGGACTTACCTTCGTTGATCCGAACAGCTGGATAGAGGACGGGGACTTCGCTAGGGATGGATTGCATCTGAAT
>Ga0123357_10003402_pt1 | contig 18214 bp, 5 predicted proteins | sample TergutEmb28metaG_FD_89873 | JGI IMG/M metagenome (GOLD analysis project Ga0123357, IMG submission 89873) | Embiratermes neotenicus P4 segment gut microbial communities from Petit-Saut dam, French Guiana - Emb289 P4 | ecosystem: Host-associated > Arthropoda: Insects > Digestive system > Gut ... | reverse complement strand
TATTCTTCAAACATCTGTTACTTGTTGTAGTAAAGTAAAAAATAAATCTTAGGCTAGTCCCTATGGGCGAGTCGCCCATGCCACTCGAACCCAAACAATTCCACGGGCGGGTCGCCCGTGCCACTCAACCCAATCACGGTTTTCGGGTTTATGCCCAATTTGAATGCATGTTGGAATGGGACTGATAGGACTGATCATCTCATTGCGTGGTCGTGAAGACGGCGCCGCTGGGGTGCGGGAAAGGAGAAAGGGATGGCGGAGGCGTGCTCATGCTCACTCATGCTCGTGCTTCAACGAGGGCGCCTTTGTGCCTTGGCGGTGGCGGTGGCGGGATGGCACCCATTGGATAGCGTGGTTTTAAACTGGAGCCGAGCATCGGACTTGAACCGACGACCCATGCTTTACGAAAGCATTGCTCTACCAACTGAGCTAGCTCGGCGTGAAAATTGGAAAATGCGGAGTGCGAACAAACCCGCCCCGCCACCAAGCGCAAGCATCAAATGCGCGCCGCCGGGAGCGCGGCCAGCCTTGGCCGCGAAACGAACGCACTGAATTGCGCGCATGATTTTCGCGGCCAAGGCTGGCCGCGCTCCCAGCGGCGCCGCGCGACTTGCGTATAAACGAATCGCGGGTTTCAGGTTTATTGGCCCGCCTTTCTTCTCTCTGGCGGTGGCGGCGGGATGAATCCCGCCGTCAAAAGCGGGACTGAAGTCCCGCACTCCAAAGCGCGCCTCCAAAGCACGCACTCCAAAGCGCGCCTCCAAAGCGCGCCTTCGCCATATTGCAAAGTTTGTTTTCTTGCGCCCGCCTAATACCGCAAATGCGCGTTCTCGTGCCCGCAGCGCGGACACTTCCACTCCTCCGGCCTGCCCGCCGCCGAGTAAATCAAATCGCATTTCGCGCACAAAAATGTCGACTTGCGCCGCGCGTCCTCAAAAAGCGAAAACTCGCGCCTCCCGTAAAACAGCCACAGGCCGAGGAAAAAAATCCCCACGGCGATGCAGTAAATGACGGCGACTGTGGTCAAATCCATGATGCGGGATGGAACGAAAATCCCAAATCCCAAAATCCCTCTACGAGTCCGCGAGTGGCCTGACAATCCCAAAAAAAATTCAAATCCCAAAATGGGCGCCTTGAAAAATCCAGCAAAGGAGGGGGAGCAGGATGCTCCTCCTTTTCCAAAGCCGAAAACCGCGATTGGCTCGAGTGGCATGGGCGACTCGCCCATGTGTTTGGCTGGCGCATTGGTTCATGCGCGCGAATCACGGGCGGGTCGCCCGTGCCACTCGACCCACATGGGCGGGTCGCCCATGCCACTCAATCCGCCAATCGCGGATCGGTCACGGGCCTGTCGTGCCACTGACCGCCGCCGCCGCCGTGCCGCTGGTCGCCGGCTTCGCGCCGCCCGTCGCGTCCGGCGGGGGGGAGGTCGAGCCGGAAACGTATTCCACCACCGTCGCATCGCCGATTTGCACGCTGGCGTTTTTGTAGGCGCGCTTTCGCAGGATTTCAGGGCCGTTGGTCTCGCGCCCGAAAAAATACGCGCCGTTGTTAATCATGATGGGCAGCGTCGCCTCAAACGAAATTCCGCGCGCCGTGGTCGATATGTGCGTGGTCCAGAGCAGTTTTTTCTGGTTGTTCCTCAGCGCCTCCAAATCGAGCGCATAAACCAGCAGGTAATAACAATCGTCGAAAATTTCATAAACAAGCGACTCGGTGGTGTCGTCGCGCTCGGCAAAGCGCCGCAGCGGGCCGTTCTGCGAATAGTCGGGCGTCCCCGACCACTCAAGCTGGTCGGCAAGGGCGCGCGCAAACTCGTCGGCGAATTTCTGCCCGCCCACGATTTTCGCGCGCGAGAGCATGTTCATGATGTCGTCGGAATTCGCGCTGACATCGCCGGCGCCGCTGTCATCGCCGCCGTCATCCATGGTGTCGGCGGTCTCCATCCGGTTGTGCATTCCCCAGACGAAGAAGAGCACCTGGGTTGGCTCGGGAAGTTCCGGGCCGGCGGGTCGGTAGCCGTTGGAGACGAGGGCGGCGTTGAATTGTTTTTGCAGGAATTTATACTCGATGTCGTGCGTGCCGCCGTAGGCGTCGCCGACATCCTGCTGCCCCATCGAATGCGAGATGCAATACACCGGTTTGTCGAACGAGGGTTCGGGAAGCGCCCGCCCCGCGTCGGTGAGTTCGGTGACGATGGTGTAGTCGACTTGCGGGTTTTTTTGGAGGCCGACGGGCAGGAGCGAAAGCGTCCACTTGTCCGACTTGGGGCGTTTCGCGGCGCGTATTTCCTGTTGCAGTTGTTCGGCGGAGGTGATGTCGCCGGCCTTGAATTTTGGGGGCGGGGGCGGAGCCTGTGTTTGCGCGCGGAGCGCAAGCGAAAGCGCAAGGCTCGAAAGGCAGGCGGCAAATGTCAGCGGGCGGAGGGAGGACATGTGAGTGGTTCACGCGCACGCAAGCACGATGACGCCTTTCCCGCCAGATTAAAACCGCGCGCCCGCGCCGGCGCGCCGCTCACTCGACGCACAAAACATACCCGCGCAAATACTCGCTCTCCGGCATCGTCGCGAGCACGGGATGGTCGGGCGGCTGGTGGCAGAACTCCAGCACGCGCGCGCGCCGGCGCGCGTCGGCGGCGGCCTCGGCGAGCACCTGCCGCAGCTCCGCGTCGCGCATGTGGTGCGAGCACGTGTAGGTCGCCAGGATGCCGCCTGGCGCGAGATGCTGCATGGCGCGCAGGTTGATTTCCTTGTAACCGCGCAGCGCGCCTTCCATCGCGCTTTTCGATTTCGCGAAGGGCGGCGGGTCGAGGATGATCAAATCCCATCGCGCGTCGCGGCGTTCGGACGGGGCGCTGTTGAAAAAATCGAAAACATTCGCGACTTGAAACTCCACCGGCGCGTCCGCGCCCGCGCCGTTGCGCTCCGCGTTTTTCCGCGCCTGCGCGATGGCGTCCTCCGCGCTGTCGAGTCCCAGCACGGCCGCCGCGCCCGCGCGCGCGCAGTGCAGCGCGAAGGAACCCTGGTTGCAAAAAGCGTCGAGCACGCGGCGGCCTTTCGCGTGGCGGGCGGCGACGAGCGCGTGCTGCTCGCGCTGGTCGAGGTAGAAGCCGGTTTTCTGCCCGCGTTGCAAATCGAGCCAGTAGTCGAGGCCGTCGATGCGCATCCAGCGCGGCTCCCAGTTTTTTCCGGTGAAGGTGCCGGTGGATTGCGGCAGCCCTTCGAGGCGGCGGATGGGCGCGTCGTCGCGAAAAATAATCTCGCGCGGCGCGGGCGCGAGCGCGGCGCCGGGCGCGGCGTTTTCCATGAGGATGCGCGCGATGAGGTCGCGCCGCTTTTCCATGGCGAGGGTTTGGATTTGCAACACGAGCGTGTCGCCAAACTGGTCGAGCACGATGCCGGGCAAGTCGTCCGACTCCGACCAAACCAGCCGCCGGATCGCGCGGTCGGCGCCGGCGGGGTGGGGGAGGGCGTCGCGGCGCGCGATGGCGCGCGCGATGGCGCCGCGCAGCCACGCCTCGTCGAGCGCGACGCGCTCGCGGCCGAGGCGCCGCCAGCAGATTTGCGAACGGCTGTTGTAGATGCCGCATCCCATGCGCCGCCCCGCGCGGTCGCGGCAGTCGACGACCTCGCCGTCGAACCCGGCGGGCAGGAGCGCCTCGACCTCGTTGGCGAACACCCAGGGGTGGCCGTTGAGGGCGCGGGACTTGGCGTTGGGCTTGAGCTTGAGGCAGGGGGCCGGTTGCGGCGGTGGCGCGGATGGCGGCGGTGGCGAGGATGCGGAGTCGTGCGGTTGCGAGGTCATTTGTTTGTGTCGATTTAAATCGATTCAAGTCGACTTAAGTCGATTTAAATCGAAAAAGGATGATGCGAAATGGAAACGCCGGATGTTAACGCCTATTTTGTCGGATTCATGGGCACGGGAAAAACCACCGTGGCCCGCGCGCTCGCCTACCGCCTGGGCTTCGAGTGGCTCGACGTCGACGAGCAAATCGAGCGCGCCCAAAAAAAGACCGTCGCGCGAATTTTCGCGGAGGACGGCGAGCCGGCCTTTCGCGCGCTGGAGCGCCGGTTCATCGAGGGCGGGCATCCCGCGAGGCGCGCCGTCGTCTCGTGCGGCGGCGGCCTGGTCGTGCAGCCGGGGATGCTTGACTTGTTGAAAACCAAGGGCGTTGTCATCTGCCTGAGCGCCTCGGTCGAGACGATTTTGCAACGCACGCGGCACAGCGCGGCGCGCCCGCTCCTCAATGTCGGGGACCCGTCCGCCCGCATCCGCGAGCTGTATGCGGAGCGCGAGCCGGTTTACCGCCGCGCGGGCACGCTGGTGCTCACCGACAACCGCACGCTGCCCGAAGTCATCGCGCATGCGCAGCGCGTGTATATGCGCGAGGCGAAAGAGTTTTCGCGCGAGCATCAATCCCTGAAGCGATGAGCGCGGCGACCAAAAGTGGCACGAGTAGCACGGGCTTCCAGCCCGTGGGTTCGAGTGGCACGGGCTTCCAGCCCGTGGGTTTGAGTGGCACGGGCTTCCAGCCCGTGGTTTCGAAAAGTATCACGGGCATCCTGCCCGTGCTCCTGCCCCCGCCCCCGCGCGAATCCCAGCCAGGCAGCCCGTGCCACTCCCCCCTGCGCGCCCTCCTGCGCGACCGCCTGCGCGCCCCCCTGCGCGACCGCCTTCTCGCCCTCGGTTTCGACGTGGTGCGCTTCGCGCGAATCACGCCCGACGCGCTCGCCCAACCCGCCGCCGCCCTGCGCGCGTGGCTCGACGCCGGACACCACGCCGGCATGGCCTGGCTGGAGCGCGGTTTTGAAAAACGCAAAAACCCGGCGCTCGCGCTCCCCAGCGCGGCGTCAGTCATATTGCTCGGTGTGAATTACAACCCCGCCGAGGACGACATTTTGGAGTGCGGTGGCAGGGCGAAGCGGCGACACCGCTTTGAGCAACATGCGCCCGCGCCAAGCGCGCCAACTGAAAATCGCGCATCGCCCAAAGCGGTGTCGCCGGACGCCGGCGCTCCCCCTGCCACCGCCGCCGCGCTCCCCAAAAACGCTCCGCCGGCCAAGCCGCCACATTTCGCGCGCTTCGCGCGCTACTCCGATTATCACGACACCATCAAACCCGCGCTCGCTCGCGCCGGCCGCGTGCTCGAAGAGCAACTCGGCATCACGGCGGACGACTACCGTTATTACGTTGACACCGGCCCCGTGCTCGAACGCGCCTGGGCGGAGCGCGCGGGCGCCGGCTTCATCGGAAAAAACGCGATGCTCATCTCGCGTGATTACGGCAACTGGCTTTTTCTCGCGGCGATTTTTGTCCGCGCGGAAATCCCGCCCGATGCGCCGTTCGCCGAAACGCCCGCGCGCGCAAGAAGCGCGGCTCGCCACCGCCTGTGCGGCAAATGCTCGCGCTGCCTGGAGGCGTGCCCCACGGGCGCGCTCGTGGGCGCGGGCGTCGTGGACTCGCGCCTGTGCGTCGCCTACCAGACGATTGAAAACAAAGGCGTCATCCCGCGCGAACTGCGCGAAAAAATCGGCGCGCATGTTTTCGGCTGCGACGTGTGCGCGGAAGTGTGCCCCTGGAATCGTTTCGCGCAAAAAACCCGCGGCCTGCTGCTCGACGCGCGCCCCGGCCTGGCCCGCCTGTCCCTGCGCGACATCCTGGGGCTGACGCCGGAAAAATTCGCGGCGCAGTTTCGCGGAACCGCGATCAAACGCATCAAGCTCGCCGGTCTCTTGCGCAACGCCAGTGTTGTGGCGGGCAACCTGGGCGCGCGCGACTGTCTCGGGCAACTGGTCGCGCTGGCGTGTCACGCCCCGCCGCTGGCGCGGGTTCATGCGGTCTGGGCGGTTTTCAAAATTGCCGGCGCGGAGCGGGCCGCGGAATTGTTGCGCGAAGCCCGCGCGTCGGAAACCGACGCGGACGTGTTGCGCGAATACGCATACGCGAGTGCCGCCCGGCGCGAGTGACTACTCCCGCACTCCTAAAACCCCCATCCCCCCATCCCCCCCATCCGCCCCATCCATCACATTCCTTCCACCCGCCGTTTTTACACTGATTCACCGGCATTCTTTTTCTTTCAAAATAAACTTGCGCTACCGCCACCTCATTACATTTTTGAAAGGCACATTCACTTCTTGGGTTTGCCAGTAAACTGCAAAAACTTCAAAAACTTCTCCCTCGCGCCTCTCGCGCCTCGCCTCATTCCTCACCGCATTCTTCCCTCTCCCTCTCCCTTGCACCCGCGCCCGCGCTCACACTCACACTGACCCATCCCTCCTCCCTCCCTTTGCGCCGCGCGCCCCCGCGCTCTTTTTCCCAGCCAAAAAATCCTCACCTTTTTTTCAACCGACAATCACCAACCAACACTCAACCAAACGCTCGTTTAAAAAAACCATGAATACGCACAAACTCCTCGTGCCCTCCCTCCGCGCCCTCGCCGGCGCTTTGCTCTCGCTGACCCTCGCCACCGCCTCCTCGCTTCACGCCCAGCCCTCCGCGCCCGGCGGCTACGTGATGTCCGACGGCGACAACATCACCTTCATCTCCGCCGCCGTCTCCGATGGCGGCAACGGCTCCGCCCAGCGCCTCACCGTCCCCGACGGCGTCTCCGGCACCATGACCGCCGCGGACGGCGTGCAGGCGGGAATCAACAACAGCTACACCGGTGACAACGACCCCACGCTCGATCCCACCACCACCGGCACCGGCGCCATTAGCAGCTCCAACTCCGCTGTCAACGGCGGCGCGGTTGGCGTGGGCGTTGGCGCGAGCCTCACGCTCGGCGCGGTCGGCGCCGGCCAATGGGTTTTCACCAGCAACAGCGCGGCCGGCAATGGCGGCGCGATTTACGGCGACGAGGGTTCACAAATCACCGTGCGCAACGGCAACTTCACCGGCAACTACGCGAGCTACATCTACCTGACGGGCACTGGCGCCAATCCCGACACCGGCTTCAGCGGCACCGTCTCCGGCACCACCTACGGCGGCAACGGCGGCGCCATCAGCGGCACGGGCAGCCTCATCGACATCGCCGGCTCCGTGTTCACCTCCAACACCGCGTATGGCGTCGGCGGCGCCGTGTATAACACCGGCACCTCGGTCACCACTGGCGCCGGCTCGCTGACCACCGTGACAAGCTCCACTTTCATTGGCAACACCGCGGTTAGCAACGGCGGCGGCGCGATTGGCGTGCAGAACGCCGGCGCCGTGCTTCATGTTTCGGATGCGTATTTCGAAAACAACTCGGCTGGCAACCAGGGCGGTGCCGTGTTCATCAACGGAGGCGTCACGGCGGATATCTCGAATGTCACATTTAAAGGCAACTCCGTCACCGGGATCGGCTACGCTGGTACACCCAGCGGCGGCGGGGCCATCGGTAACAACGGCGGCACCGTGACCATCACCAATGCGTATTTCTTGAATAATTCCTCGACAACCAATGGCGGTGGTCTCGCCTTGTATGGCACCACTGGCACCGCCCTTGTGCAAAGCTCCACCTTTGAAGGCAACAAAGCCGTCAACGGTGGCGGCGCCAACGCCAACGCCAGCACCCTCGGCAGCATGACGATTATGAACACGCTCTTCCTGAGCAATACCGCGACAAACAGCGGCGGCGGCTACAACGTGTCATCCAATAACGTCGCCACGGATATCGAAAACTCCACCTTCAGGAACAATTACTCCGCCGGGTTCGGCGGCGGCATCGGCGTCAGCGGCGGCGGTGCTGCAAACACATGGACGCTCAAAAACCTGCTCATCCAGAGCAACAGCGCGGCGCTCGGCGGCGGCGGCTTTGCCATAACCACCGGCGCCATCGCCCCCACGATTGTGAGCAGCACCTTCGATGGCAATTACTCCGGCAGCGTTGGCGGCGCGGTTGCGATAGCGCTCGTCAACAACTCCACCTTCTTTGCGAACGATGTCACCTTCAAGAACAACGTCGCCGCCATGAGTGGCGGCGCCTATGCTTATTCCGGCACCTTCAACAATCCCCTTATCTCGGCCACCAACGTCCTCTTCACCAGCAACACCGCGCTCAACGGCAACGGCGGCGCCATCTTTTTTGACACCCGCTCATCGGTCAACGTCACCTCCGCCACCTTCTCCAACAACTACGCCAGCGGCAACGGTGGCGCCATTTCCAACAGCGACCAGCACCAAGGCAATATCGTTCTCACCGACGTCTCCTTCATCGGCAACACCGCTGGCGGCCTTGGTGGAGCCCTCTACAAAACCATCGGCTCTGGCGTCTTCTCCTACACAGTCAACGGCCTCTCAATCATCGCCGGCAACAAGGCCGGAGGCGTTTCCAGCGGTCTCTATTTCAACACTGGCGCCGCCAGCACCTCCAGCTTCAACATCGCCGCTGCCTCCTCCACCCTTGCCATGCTCGACCCCATGCGTGTCTTCGGCAACGGCAGCTATCAGACACTCATCAACAAAGACGGCCTTGGCACTTGGGCTATCGGCGGCGACAACATCTTCTCCTCCTCCAACAGGAACGGCTACACCACCTTCAACGTCAACGCCGGCACCCTCCACCTCTACCGCGCCGGCGAAGTAATATTCAGCGGCAACTCAGTCTCCACCGGCAACATCCTCTTCCAAAGCACAAACTTCTCGAATACCGGCCCTGTCAACTTTAGCTTCACTCTCGGCAATGGCGCCACCCCAGCCACCCTCTCCGTTGGCGGCGGCAACACCATCAACGCCACCATCAACGCCACCACCACCGTCCTCTCCACCAGCATCATCACCTTCAACCCAAACTCCATCCTCTCCTTCGACCTCGCCGGCGCCCTCACTGCCGGACTCGGCGGCCCTGGCAGCTCCCTCCTCTCCCTCTCCGCCGCCACCATCGCCCTCGACAACGGCGCCGGCGCCTTCAACTTCAACCTCGATTTCGCCACTGTCGCCACCGGCAGTTTTAACCTCCTCTCCACCAGCGGCGCCTATCTTCAGACCCTCGCCACCGCCGATACCGGCCACACCCTCCTCAACTCCGACCTCTTCACCTACGGCCCCGGCATCGCCACGCCCGATTCCATCACCTGGGGCATCACAGGCACCACCCTCTGGATCGACCTCGTCGCCGCCGCCACCGGCGGCGGTTCCGGCAACATCGTCTCCAACTGGACCGGCGGCCCCGTCACCCCGGGCGACATCCTCAACCTCACCCCCGCGCTCGGCGCCCCCATCACCCTCGCCGCCCCCATCACCGTCGCCGGCATGTATGTCACCGGCAACCAATCCTATCACATCAGCGGCGAAAGCATCACCACCGACGCCAACGTCGGCGACTTCGCCGGCGCCCCCGGCAACGCCGCCACCGGCAAACTCGTCCTCGGCGGCTCCGCCGCCTCCGACGGCTCCACCTACACCGCCGACGACACCACCACCTTCACCGGCGTCCTCGACCTCACCAAGCAAACCGGCTCCAACGCCTTCACCGCCGGCGTCGACATCTACTCCGGCGCCCTCCGCATCGCCAACGCCGACCAACTCGGCACCACCCTCTCTCACCTCAAATTCCTCGGCACCCTCACCACCGGCACCCTAATCTTCGCCCAAGACCCCGTCTTTGACGGCGGCGGCAATGGCGACCTGCGCTTCACCGATTCCGCCAACGGCGAAATGAACGTCGAGGACGGCGTCGTCACCGAATACACCAACTACTACGCTGCCGACCCCGCCACCGGCACCAACGGCGGCGTCATGAACGTCGCCGCCGGCGCCAACTTCGCCCTCACCGCCGCCCCCACCGGCCAATGGCTCTTCACCAGCAACAGCGCCTCCAACGCCGGCGGCGCCATCTATAACGGCGGCACGATGAGCATCACGAACGCCGACTTCAACGGCAACACCGCCGCCAGCGACGGCGCCGTCGCCAACGCCGGTGTAATGACCATCCGAAGCTCCACCTTCGAGAACAACACCGCCACCACCACCGGCGGCGCTGCCGGCAACGGCGGCACGGGCAACACGACCATCATCGGCTCCCTCTTCAAAAATAACAGCGCCACCACCCAAGGCGGCGCCTTCTTCGAAGCCGGCGGTTCCTACCTTACCCTTGACGGCGTTACCTTCGACAGCAACACCGCCACTGGCCCCACCTCTGGCAACACTGGCGGCGGCGGCGCCATCTATGTCAACGGCGCCACCCTTACCGGCACCAACCTCACCTTCGAAAACAACACATCCTCTTACGGTGGCGGCGCCCTTGGATTGTCGGGAGCATCCACCATCGACATCACCAACGCCCTTTTCGTCAGCAACAGCTCCATCGGCGCCGCCGGCAACGTTGGCGGCGGTGCAATCTATGCCTCCCCCAACGCCGCCGTCATCGAAACCATCACCCTCACCAATGTCTCCTTCCTCGATAATATCAGCAACAACTTGGGCGGCGCTCTCGGCGCATACAACTTGAGCACCGGTGGCATCAACCTCAATCTCAACACCACCTCCGGCACCACCGCCCTCATCGCCGGCAACCGCCAAAGCGTCACTGCTGCCGACCCCGCCAACACCGGAGCCTCCAACTTCCTAAATATCAAAACCAACAACGGCGGCGCCCTTGTCAACATCACCGTCAACACCGACGCCAACAGCACCCTCGACATGCTCGACCCCATGGTGGTCTTGAGCAACACCGGCGCAACCTACAGGATCAGCACCATCAAGAACGGCGATGGCGTTTGGAAACTTTCCGGCACCAGCACCTTCGGAACCAATGGTGCCACTACCAGCACAATCACCTTTGCCGCCAATGCAGGCATGGTCTACCTCTACCGCGAAGGCGAGCAAGTCACCGACGCGACTACGGGCAATACCTACCCCGCCGCCACTGGCGCCATCTACCTCCAAGGCAGCGGCGTTCCGGCTGCCACGGCCCTCCAAACGATTACCTTCGGTGCTTCCTCCACCATTGGCGTCGGTGGTGGCAACACCATCGGCATCAACAGATCCAACGGCATCAACAACGCCGGCGGCCTCCTAACCCTCGAACAAGGCTCCCACATCGCCTACGACCTCTCCACCTACCAAGATGCCCTGGGCGTTGATCCTGCCGAGAGCACTGGCGCCGTCATCGCCGGCTCCGGCCCGGCCCTCCTCACCCTCACCGCCACCACCTTTGCCATCGACAACGGCTCCTCCTTCAACTTCGGCCTCAACCTCGCCAACGCCACCACCTCCGGCACCTACAACCTCCTCCACGTTAGGAGCGACGGCACCGATACTCTCGTTCCCAACACCCTCTTCGGCACCCTTGGCGCCGGCGACGGCGCCACCTTCGACTCCACCACCTACGGCTCCCTCTTCTACGATCTCATTGGCCTCGACACCGCCAACTACGACTACCTCTTCGGCATCACCGGCAACTACCTCTGGCTCTCCATCACCGCCCTCGGCGGCGGCGGCCCCGTCATCCCCGGCGGCAACAGCGTCCTCACCTGGACTGGCGCGACCGACGGCGTGTGGGGCAACTCCAACTGGAAAAACGCCACCACCCCCAACCTCGTCTTCACCCCCGGCGACATCGTCAACCTCAACGACACCGCCCTCGCCCCCGGCGCCACCACCACCATCAACGTCGCCGAAAGCTCCACCCTCTCCGGCATGTATGTCAGCGGCAACCAGTCCTACACCATCACCGGCGCGGGCATCACCGCCGACGCCAACGCCAGCACAGACCTTGCCGGCACCGGCGACGCCGCCTCCGGCAAACTCGTCCTCGGCCAGGTAGCCAACGACGACTCCAGCGTCACCACCACCCCCTTCACCGGCGTCCTCGACCTCACCAAGCAGACCGCCGACAACAACTTCACCGCCGGCGTCGACATCTACAGCGGCGCCCTCCGCATCTCCTCCACTGGCCAGCTCGGCGCCACCCTCTCCAACCTCAACTTCCTCGGCACCGGCACGCTCATCGCCGCCGGCGACGTGACCTTCGACGGCGGCCTCGACGCCACGCTGTTCCCGCAGCACCTCGCCATCGGCACGAACGCCTCTGTCACCATTGTGGCTGACGGCGCCGGCGCGGTCTTCGGCATCGCCAACAGCATCTTTGGAGTCGACACCTCCGTGGCATCGAGCGGCGCCGCGATAACGGTTGGCGCAGGCTCGTCGCTCGTGCTCGCCGGCATCAACGGCGGCAGCATCCTTTTCGAATCCAATACCACCATGGCCAACGGCGGCGCGATTGCCACATCGGGCAGCTACCTGAAAATCACCAACGCCCTCTTCACCGGCAACTCCGCCGGCGTCGGCACCAACATGGACGGCGGCGCCATCGTCAATTACGGCGCCGGCGCCGTGATAGACATCGCCAGCTCGACCTTCACGAACAACCACTCCGTCCGCGGCGGCGCCTTCGACAACCCCAGCGTGGCCAACACCTCGGGGACCTTCACCGACGTTAATTTCAACAACAACTCCTCCTCGGCCAACGGCGGCGTCTTCTTCGTCAACGGCGGCACCCAAACCTACACCTTCAACAACGTCGTCTTCCAAAGCAACACCTCCGCCGGACCTTGGGGCGGCGGCGTCTTCATGAGCACCGCCGACAACTACACCACGTTCACCTTCAATGGCGTGCTCTTCGACAGCAACCAGTCCACCACGCAAAACAACACCGCCGGCGGCGGCGTCATGATGAACAACGGCCAAAACATCACCATCACCATCAACAGCTCCACGCTCAGTAACAATTCCTCGGTCGGCAACGGCGGCGGCGGCGCCATTGTCACCGTCAATAACAACACCACGATCAACCTCAACGACGTGCGCCTGGAGAAGAACAGCGCAGGCGCCGCCCCCGGCGGCGCGATCAACTCCACCAGCGCCGGCTTCGTGCTAACCGGCACCAACGTCATCTTCACCTCCAACACCGCCAGCAACGGCGGCGCCATATATCTGAACGCCGGCACCACCACCCCCAACGGCGGGATGAGCTACAACGTTTCCATAACCGGCGGCACCTTCTCGGGCAACGGCGCCGCGACCTCCGGCGGCGCGATATTCGCCACCAACGGCAACACCAACACCCTTTACGACACCATCACCCTCACCGACGTCTCCTTCCTCAACAACACCGCCGGTGCCTCTGGCGGCGCCATCAGCGTCAGCAAAGCCATGAGCCTCACCCTCAACCTCAACACCACCACCGGCGTCTCCACCTTCTCAGACAACACCGCCAACGGCGTCTCTTCCGCCATCTGGTTCGACATCACCCAAGGCCAGAGCGCCGACATCCTCAACGTCAACACCGCCCCCGGCAGCACCCTCGACATGCGCGACACCATCTCCGGCACCATCGCCAACAACGACAGCCTTGCCATTAACAAAAACGGCGGCGGCACATGGAACCTCGGCCTCGTATCCCTCTCAAAAGCCGGAGCCAACGGCAACCTCGGCGGCACCACCGGCGCCGCCCAGCCCTCGATAACCTTCAACGTCAACGAAGGCACCCTCCACCTCTACGCCCCCGGCGAAGTCCAGACCGGCGGCGCCGATGTCGCCGCCGGCAGCATCTCTTTCAGCCCGCTCGCCGCTGCCGGCGCCATAGCCAACTTCACCCTCGCCTCCAAGGCGACCCTCAGCATCGGCGGAGCCAACTTCATCAAAAACGATTCCACCAACGCGAACTCGGCCATCACCTTTGCCCTCGGCTCCATCCTCGCCTACGACCTCGCCAACGCCCCCGCCGGCTACGGCCCCGATGACGGCGCGGGCGCGCTGCTCACACTCACCGGCGCCAACCTCAAACTCGCCAACACACCCACCGTCCCCAACTTCAACCTCGACTTCATGACCGTGGCCACCGGCAGCTACAACCTCCTCACCAGCGCCAACCTCGGCGCCCTCCTCACCACCGCCGGCGTCCAGTCGCTCCTCACCAACATCACCTACGAAGACGGCATCCTCGCCAGCGCCCCGGATGTCGGCGTCGACAACAACATGCTCTGGGTTAACTTCGCCGACCTCACCCTCGCCGGCAACAACGTCATCACCTGGACCGGCGCGACCAGCGGCGCATGGGCCGCCGCCAACTGGCTGGCCGCCACCGGCGGCACCGCCGCCAACAAAGGCGACATCGTCAACCTCGCCGACACCGACCTTGCCCCCGGCGCCACCACAGCCATCAACATCGCCGTCACCGCCACCATCGCCGGCATCAACGCAAGCGGCAACACTTCCTACACCCTCACCGGCGCCGGCATCGTGGCCGACGCCACCATCGGCACCCTGAACGCCTCCCCCGCCGCCACCGGCAAACTCATCCTCGGCGCCACCGCCGCCCTCGACGGCTCTACTCCTCCCGATTACACCACCGCCTTCACCGGCACCCTCGACCTCACCGCCCTTGCCGCCAACACCTTCACCAACGGCATCGAACTCAACACCGGCGCCCTCCGCGTCTCCACCAACGCCAACCTCGGCATCCAAAACCTCAACCAATTCGCCTTCACCGGCGCCGACGGCGCCCTCATCATCGCCGCCAACGGCAACGTCACCTTCAACGGCGACGCCGTCACCCCCGCCCAGAACCAACTCGTCATCGGCAACTACACGCTCGACCCCGGCAACCCCGGCTACACCGACGCCGCCGGCTTCCTCGCCACCTCCGCCGCTATCATCGCCGAACCCGGCGCCGTGTTCTCCATCAACAACAGCGCCGCCGGCGCATGGACCGCCACCTTCGCCGACCTCGTCAACAGCGCCACCACCACATGGAACGGCAGCAGCGGCGCCGCCATCAACGTCGGCCCCGGCTCCACCCTCGTGCTCTCCGGCACCCTCGCCGGCGCCGGCGGCGGCTTCCTCTTCCAATCCAACACCTCCACAAACACCGGCGGCGCCATCAACATCGGCGCCGGCGCAACCGCCTTCGTCGACAGCGCCACCTTCATCGGCAACATGTCCGGCCCCTCCGCGATGAACGGCGGCGCCATCAGCGTCGGCGGCACCCTCACCATCGCCAACAGCTACTTCAGCGCCAACGAAGCCGGCGGCGGCGCCGCCGCCAGCGGCTCCAGCGCCAACGGCGGCGCCATCGCCGGCCCCCACGCCAGCATCTACATCTACGACAGCGTCTTCGCCGGCAACCTCGGCAACGCCGGCGGCGCCATCTTCAACAACAACGACGGCATCATATTCGCCCGCTCCTCCACCTTCACCGGCAACAGGGCCTACAACAACAACGGCGGCGCCATCGCCTCCCAGGGAGTCACCAACCTCGACATCGCCGACTCCGACTTCCTGAACAACACCGCTGGCGGCAGCGGCGGTGCCGTCCAAGCCGGCCAAGGCTCCTATTCCTTCACCAACGTCCTCTTCCAAAGCAACACCAGCACCAGCACCGCGGCCGCCACCGGCGGCGGCGCCTACTTCACCAGTGGCAACAGCAGCCAGACCACCTTCACCAACGTCAACTTCATCGGCAACACCGCCTCCGGCATCGGCGGCGCCATCCTCATCGCCAATGCGCAAGGCACCGCGCCTTCGCTCAACATCGTCGCCGACTCCGGCACCTCCTACTTCGCCGGCAACACCCAAAACGGCGCCGGCGCCGAATACGACACCCACAACGCCATCTATTACAGTTACACATCGGGCAACCTCACCGTGTCCACCACCATCAACGTCACCTCCGCCGGCGAGCTTGCCATGTTCGACAGCATCAGCGGCACCCTCAACGCCAACAACCTCTCCCTCAATATCATCAAAGTCGGCGACGGCACTTGGGACCTTGGCGGCAACAGCTTCATTAGAAAACAAGGTCAGAGCGCCGGCATCTTCACCTCGATGACCATCGCCGCGGGCACCCTCCACCTCTACCGCGACGGCGAGGCCTCCTACGCCGGCAACACCGTCACCACCGGCAACATCACCATGGCCGGGCAGAACGCGGCGACCGCCAACGCCCTCTTCTTCACCGTCGCCCCAGGCGCCACCCTCAGCGTCGGCGGCGGCAACTCCATCAAAATCACCGCCGACACCGGCAACGGTGGCAACGTCACCCTCGCCCAAGGCTCCTTCCTCGAATACAACCTCGCCACTTACGACCTCGTCACCGGCGCCGTTCAGGAAAAAGGCTCCGGCACCCCCCTGCTCAGCCTCACCGCTGGCGGCTCGCTCAACCTCCTCAACGGCGCCGCCCTCAACCCCACGCTCGTCTTCGACTTCGACAGCGCCCTCGGACTCTCCGGCACCTTCAACCTCCTCCAAGCCACCCAAGGCGCCTCCACCAACCTCCTCACCAGCAGCCTCGATTTCACCACCCTCCTCGGCACCGCCACCTATGACGGCCACGACTACTCCTGGATGACCTCCAACGGCTACACCCTCGACGCCGGCGTTGACAGCAACATCCTCTGGATATCGCTCGTCCAAAGCACGCCCACCCCGCCCACCCCCTCCGCCGGCAACAACATCCTCACCTGGACCGGCGGCGCCGGCGACACCTGGCTCACCGGCAACAACTGGAAAACCACCACCCCCGCCACCCCCGCCACCTTCCAAAACGGCGACATCGTCAACCTCGACTCCACCAACCCCGCCGCCGACAACACCATCACCCTCGACGCCACCGCCACCGTCCTCGCCATGAACCTCTCCGGCTCCGGCTCCTACGCCATCACCGGCAACGGCAACATCATCGCCGACCCCAACGCCACCAGCACCATCCTCGACGACAACCCCCTCACCCCCGCCGCCACCGGCAAACTCACCCTCGGCGCCAACGCCACCGACCCCGCCGCCGCCCCCGACACCTCCGCCGCCTCCGCCTTCACCGGCGTCCTCGACCTCACCGGACTCACAGGCGACAACCAATTCCTCAACGGCGTTGACCTCAACGGCGGCGCCCTCCGCATCTCCGCCACCGGCCAACTCGGCGCCACCCTCTCCGGCGTCACCTTCGCCGGCGGCACCCTCGCCATCGCCAACTCCCCCGTCACCTTCGACAGCGCCAGCGGCACCGACAACCGCATCGTCATCGCCCCCGACGCCACCGGCGCCATTAACGTCGAAACCGGCGCCACCCTCACCATCAAAGGCAACGCCGGCACCGACATCCACGGCGCCGCCCTCTACGTCAACACCGGCGCCACCTTCGCCGCCATCGCCGCCGACCCAGACGCGCTCGTCTTCGAAGGCAACTCCGTCGCCGACGGCTACTACGCCGGCGCCATCCTCAACAAAGGCGACATGACCCTCGAAAACGTTTCCCTCGCAAACAACGCCGGCAATTACGGCGGCGCGCTCTACAACAACGGCACCCTCGCCCTCGCCAACGCCACCCTCACCGCCAACTCCGCCGAGTTCGGCGCCGCCCTCTTCAACGACGCCCGCGGCGTCGCCACCCTCCGCAACGTCACCATCTCCGGCAACACCGGCACGGGCGCCGACAGCATGGGCGCGGCCATCTTCAACTACGGCTCGCTCGACATCGCCGACTCCAATTTCACGAACAACACCGCCGTCTTCGGCGCCGGCGCGCTGATGACCCAAAACGGCAGCCTCATCACCATCGCCACCTCCACCTTCGCCGGCAACAGCGCCGAAGCCAACGCCGGCGGCGCCATTTGGATATCCGACTCGAGCGCCCTCGCCCTCGCCAGCGTCACCTTCACCGGCAACCAAATCACCGGCGCGGGAACCACCGGCGGCGGCGCCATTTACATCGGTGACGACGCCCTCGTGTCGCTCACCGGCAGCGGCGTCGCCTTTGAAAACAACACCTCGCCCACACGCGGCGGCGCGCTCTTCGCCGCCATGGGCGCCGTCACCCTCACCGACGCCACCTTCACCGGCAACACCGCCGCCACCCAAGGCGGCGCCATCTACCAAGCCGCCGCCGCCACCCTCACCCTCGCCGCCACCATTGACGCCTCCAACACCGGCAACACCGCCGCCGCCGGCGGCTTCCTCTACCAAGCCGCCCACGCCACCGCCGCCATCGACATCGCCTCCGGCGCCACCCTCACCATCGGCGACGCCCTCGCCACCGACCCCGCCGCCGACACCATCGCCAGCGCCGACGCCACCGCCACCCTCAACAAACTCGGCGCCGGCGCCCTCGTCCTCAACGCCGCCAACTCCGCCTACCTCGGTGCCATCAACATCAACGCCGGCTCCCTCCTCCTCGGCAACCCCGCCGCCACCCTCAACGCCAGCGCCATCACCGCTGGCGACGGCGTCACCCCCGCCACCT
>Ga0123357_10003401_pt1 | contig 18218 bp, 14 predicted proteins | sample TergutEmb28metaG_FD_89873 | JGI IMG/M metagenome (GOLD analysis project Ga0123357, IMG submission 89873) | Embiratermes neotenicus P4 segment gut microbial communities from Petit-Saut dam, French Guiana - Emb289 P4 | ecosystem: Host-associated > Arthropoda: Insects > Digestive system > Gut ... | reverse complement strand
CCATCATTCGTTTAAACGCTAACCAAATATTTAAAACATTCCACATTCTCTAGTTGTTTTTGGTCTATCATAATTTTTACTGGGAATGGTTGTCTTGAAATTCTCATTACTTTTGTTTTTTTCGAAATTCATTTCCATTCCATAGCATCCTCCAATTTCAATAGTTTATCAATCATGTCTTGTAGCACCTTTTCTTCCTTAGCCAATAATACAAGGTCATCTGCATATTTCACAGTGCGAATGATTTTTCCGTATATTTTGAAGTCTCCAAACCCTTCCAGAACTTCCTTGATAAGACATTCGCTGTACAAGTTGAACAGAACTGGTGACAAACAGCACCAATGTCTAACTCCTCTTCCACTCTTCACACTTCTTGTCTTCCCACGGTTCAGTCGTACTGTAACACTCTGGGCCATGTACAAGTTGCTAATCAATCTTCTTTCACGCCAGTCAATACCAGTTCCCTTTATGATCTGCATTAATTTGGTTCAGTTAACACTGTCAAACGCCTTCTGCCAGTCTATGAAGCAAACACATAATTCCTCATCTGTCTCCAAAGTTCGTTCTGATATTATTCTCAGCATCCCAATTACATCCCTAGTTCCTTTTCCTATTCTAAATCCAAACTGATCTTCTCCTAGTACATCCTTAATTTTCTTCTCAATCCTTCTTCTACGTATCTTTGCTACTATATTTGCTGTGTGTGCGATAAGGCTGATTGTGCGATGGTCGCTGCCTTTTGTAGCTTGTGGCTTCTTCTTTAAGGCAATCATTGTAATTTCCGTGAAGTTCTTGGGCCACTCTCCAGTTTCATAAATGGTGTTGATCAAATTTGTCATTATTTTCAAACCACTTTCTTCCAATAATTTGAACACATCTCCAGGTACTGTATAACATCAACTCCTGTAGCCTTCTTATATCCTCATTTCCTTGATGGTTTATTCCACTCCACTTTGCAAAATATATGGACCTTTCTTGTCTTTATCTACTTCCTCTTCAGATTCGACTTCTAGGGTGTCCGGTCTATTAGGTCGATCGTATAGTTCTCTAAAATTTTCAGCACTTGACTTTGCTCTACTATTATATTCCCTTGGGAGTCTTCGATGCCGTTGTTTTGAATCCCTTGGGTGTCCTTCCAGCCTAGTTCTTTTTTCTTCATGTACATCAAATCATAACGCCATGTTCTTTGAAATTCCACAATCTCGTTACATATGTTCTCAAGATATTCCTTTCTTGCATTATCTGTGGCTCTTTTCAATTCATTCCTCAATCTCCCGTAGTTCTTCCTGTCTTCTTCAGTTTTGACATTCTTCAATTTCCTTCTTTCTTCCATTTTAGTGATCATTTCCTGTGTAATGCATGGTTTTCTTGCTCACTTCTTGACTTTCCCAACCAGATCACTGACAGTATCTAAAACACATTCCTTTATATTGTTCAACTGCACTTCGACATTCCCACCGTCACATCGAATTGCACCGAGTTTCTCTTCTAGATTATCCTGCACTCTTTGTCTTTGAACATATAATTTCTCCAAATCCCATTGTGGTCTTCTCTTTTGGAACCTTATAATTTTCTTCAATCTGGTGCAGATTTTGGCTACAAGTAAGTTGTGGTCACAGTCAATATCTGTCCCAAGCAGTGTCTGCACATCCTTCACACTGTTTCTGAATCGATGTTTCACAAGTATGTAGTCCCAACTAATGTCGACTCCGATCTCCTGGTGCCTTCCATGTGTATTGTCCACTCTTAGGCTTCCTGAACCTGTGCTGGTGACAGTCCATTTCTTTCACAAAAGTTAATAAGCATTTGACCTCTGTGATTCTTTCTTCCTAGGCCTTGTGTTCCAACAATTTTCCTCTGTGATTCGTCTCCAACAACACTATTCCAGTCCCCCATTATGATGTTGTTTGTGTCACCCTTTCCGTCTTCTTCAAGAATTTCTTCAGTTTTGTCGTACAACTCGTCCACTTCATCATCATCATGCTCTGATGTTGGCATGTACACTTGCATCATCAAAATATTTATCGACTCTGCCTGTAATTTAATAGCAATGATTCTGTCATTATAAACAATCTTCTTAGCAACATTTCTCACTATAATTTTATGCACCATTATTGCCACAACTTTTTCAGCCCGTTCACCACTTCATATTTCACCTTGTCCTTTCCATCGTACTTCACTGACACCTAGAACAGGCACCTAGGTCTTCTGCATTTCCCTTTTCAAATTTTCCAATTTGCCTCTTCGATTCAAGTTTCTTACATCCCACGTCCGAATCTTTTATCTGTGCTGTTCCTTCTTCTTCTCTTTGTAACCCTTCTTGCTGTAGGGTCTGCTGCTGGATATTTCCCCTAGAAACACTTCCCCCAGGGGATCGGAATGGAGTAGTTTACCTCAGGATTATTTTATCTCCAGAGGAAGCATCTCACACATATATCTCTGTTTTTGGAAAGAGACTATCCAGGAAAAGTAATAATGTGGAAGTTTTTCCACTTGCTTTCCACATCGCAGTACAGCAGCCATTCAAACCACTTTGGTCACGCCTGTTGCTATACGATCTTGAACCATCTCAAGCATCATTTGCTCTGCGCTTCAAGTCGTTACTGATGACGCTACGGTGCGGATGGTGCTGTCGCACGGCAGCATCCGCACCGTAAACACGACCTACGCAGCAGCTCTCAAGACCACCACACATCCAAAAACTCGGTGTAGAAAACCGTATGCTGCAACTCAACATCTAATTCTCCTGATGATGGGCGTATGTGCCCGAAACATGTCGAGCTAAGATTACGTCAATAAAATTACCTTGTTGCATCAAGTTGGCATTTCGCTTTATTTCATGAGGAAGATGCACGGTCAAACTACCCTCAGGTTATTACAGAGAAATTTTTGGCGCCTCTTATGTGTTAGTAATTTCCTGAGAGTGTTTTTTTTTTTCATTCCGTGAGACAATTTCTCCTGCGGAAATTACAGTAATCTGAATATTCTGTATTGGTTACTCGAGACATCTAGAACGACGCACTTCTTGCAAACTTTTCTAAGGATAAGAGAAAATGACATACCTCATTTTTTACCTATCGAACCCTGCTTTCGCAATTTCGTTGTAGCCAGATTTCCATGACTTTAGCAAGTGTTCTAAAAGTGGGCAGAGTTTCCTGTAAATTCCTTATAACAGAGCTTAAAATTATAGAGCAAATTTCAGAAATCTATTAAGCATGAATTATTTATCACTCACAAGCCGAAATTATCCCTTGTCGAACCATAAAGACATCACGTAATTTTATATTCATGGGACCGAGCATCGCAATTTTATGTCAATAAATGTCCAATAAGATGCAACTATACACAGTTTGTTTTATCTGTAAACTGCTCGTTTACAGATAAATAAACTGTGTATACTTGCATCTTGTTGGACATTTATTGACATACATCACATAAATTAGGCTGCGCTGATTTTGTTCATAATATAATGCTACATAGTGTACGTCAGCACAACTGTTTTATTACACAAAGTAATTACATAGGCTACATGTTTCGACTATTAGTCAGTCATCTTCAGGCCTATTTTAATCGGTTTAGTCACAAGATGCTATGCACACATCGTGTTTAAACACGCTGGGATCCCGATGTGTGCATAGCATCTTGTGACTAAACCGATTAAAATAGGCCTGAAGATGACTGACTAATAGTCGAAACATGTAGCCTATGTATCTACTTTGTGTAAAAATAGTTGTGCTGACGTACACTATGTAGCACTATATTACGTTTCTAGCACATCGTGATGCCTCCGATGATTTTGTTGGACTTTGTCACAGTTTCGTTGCAACGACTTTAAGCTACACCTTTACAACATAAACCATTTGAAAGAGCAATTAAAGAGTTTCAGGAAGAAGATGTAACTGTCAATGTACTGTGATGTAAGCATTAATTAGATTACCATGAAATAATCGATATCTGCTGAGGCTGCCTGAACGTCCACCCGGTATGAGCCGTCATCAAGTGCGCCCTGAAAATCGGTGAAGGGAAGGTGATGATGCCGCACAGCGAGAAAGGAAATAAAGGCGGCCGAGTATGCGACGAAAATTACCACAGCTGTGACGTTACTTACGAAGCCGACGAGACGTGAAGAGAAGGACCGTGGTGTCCCGCTGTCACCTGCAGGGAGAGCGTATGTTTAATGATTTATTTGTATTAATATTTCCTCAAGCAGAAATTCCTGTATGCCTGATATAATCTCACAACGACAAGTTTATAAGTGTTACAATATCTTGGAGTTAAAAATAACACCAATTTTGGACAAATTGCAGGAATAAAAGGGAACCTGGTTACAACATGTAAATATAATGCCTCGAAATAGATTACCCAGGGTAATGAAAAACTACTCCCCAACTGGCAGAAGGAATCATGGTAGACCTTTCAAGGAACTTCTGGATACGTGAGAACGGAACGGGTCAACAAGTGGCCGAACTCCATGAAAGATATACGATGATGATGATGATGATGATGACAATATCTTGAAACCGAATCTGTAGACAAGATACAAGCAGCTTCGTATTTAATGCTACTTGGGGCCCATTCTCCGGGATTCAAGAAGCAGAAACTGGAAACTGATCTAGTACCGACGGTAGGAATGAGTGAAGCAAATCCCATACTCCCCCATAAACCACCATAGCTTCTAGAGGGCCACCTTACCTTTAACTTTGTGATACACATTTTATGTTAAGTTTCACTTAACCGGTTTTAGTGATCTGTTATTTTACCAGTCAGATGGATATTCCCGTTTACGTTGCGTAGGACCCGTAGATTCTCCTATTTTATAGTACACAAATTAGTTCTCGAAAAACATATAACGCCCATTTGCGACAACAGTGTCACAACTCAAAATCTGTGATTTTTGAGGAGAAACTTTTAAAGTTACTGAAGTGCTATAATTTCTATGAGTGCAACGACGACACAACTGCTGTCTAGCGGCGAGTTTTGCAAACTGCGTTATGACACTATACATGTTAAAAGTTCATCTGAAAACGTTTCTTTCTATACCAATAACTCAAAAATGGCCGATTTTAATTTGTGACACTCTGGTCGCAAATGAGCGATATATATCCTTCGTATTTATAAAGAAGGCATCCATGTCGCAATCCTGTCAGTGGCTCATTCTCAACTTCCTTTGCAAAACAATTTTGATCAACACGAAAATAAGATATAAATATTACAGACATATGTATTAGTCCCGTAAAAATGAACAGAGGACAAAAATATTAATACACATGTTTATCAGTTCAATTGTCATTGAAAGTAATTTTAATTTTACACGTTATTAGACACGCAATTTGCAAGTGCTGTTTTCACTTTGCTGAAAGTATTCTACGAGGCTTATTCAGAAACTAAGTACCGTTTCGCTGTAAAAAAAACGAGTAAGGTTTCTTATAACATTTTATTGTTATCAGATTCTACATTCTTGAAACTATTTTCCACATATTCGCCATCATTATTGAGGCGCTTATCGTAGCGGGGCACAAGTTTTTGTATACCCTCCTCATAGAATGCGGCCGCCTGCAATGTTAGCCACTACTGACAATGTCATAGAGTAGAGCCCTTGAAATCTGAGGAAAGTGTAGGGACAGATCAGAGGCTGTGAAACGTCTGTCGTCACGTACTCTTTCGTTGACTTTACGCTCCAAATCATCATTCACCAAAGAGGGACACCCACTTCGCGTTTCATCGTGCACGTTCTCTCGTCCTTCCTTGAACACCCGAACACATTTCCTAACCATGGCTTCACTCATCGCATTGTCACCATACACTTGACAGATCTTGTGATGAATCTCACTTGGTAGCACATTCCTAGCGTTCAAAAAACGAATTACAGACCGTATTTCACAGTCGGCGGCCCTTTCAATTGTCTTAAACATGTTTAACGCACAGGAACAAGCATAAACATAATACGAATATGACGAAATGGCGTCTGTGACTTCTCAATTGCTAAAGGAAGTCACTGCACATGCGCAAAGTGACAGTCTTGAGGATGTGCGAGAGATATGCGCATACGGTACTTACTTTCCGAATAACCTACGTGTAATCGTCACATCATCTGCACAGTATAATAAAGACTGCAGTGCTACTAACCTTGCAGACTCAAACTACCCAGAACGTACAGCATCGAGTGAACAAATGTTTCTTTCGAATGTTTCATTTTGCGTGTTTCAGTCTTCATGCCGTAGTTCCAGGTAACATGCAGAGAAATTGCAAGGAAGGCCATTGTCATCAGAACAGTCAGCCAGAGATGAAGCGTGAACGGCGAAAGTATGAGGGCATGTTTTTCTGTTTCCATTTCAGGTTCCCTTATGTAGACGATCATTCTTTTAAAAACAAGAAAAGATTTTTCATACTTGCATAGAATTATACAGTATATCAGACTTATTTATTTGAGGTTTGTGACACCGTGCATCCTTTGAACAACGATGTTAGCAACCAACAAGATGCAACAAATTTCTTTTATTGATCTTTTTTTATTGATTTATTTGAATATATATACAGTCAAAAAGTGCTTCTGAAGATGGGCGTGTTTGGCGCCCGAAACATGTAGAGCAGATTCAAATAAATCAATAAAAAGACCAATAAAAGAAAATTGTTGCATCTTGTTGGTTGCTTAAATTGCAGATTTAATTAATTTACTTTTCTGTCCGAGTCACCAGTAAGTAAAGGTCTAGTTACTAAAAAGAAATAAATATAAATAAATATATATAAATATTTATCAGCTTAATTTTATATTCCTCAACATATTCGTCTTTACTGTTTTCCGAAAATTATTGTACACCTAATGAAAATGACATAATTAAGAGTAAGTGTACTGCGGTACGACGTCAGGTTTATTCATATTGTAACAATTATTTGCCTACTATCAACCTGCATGTTTATTTCATTTTGAAGTTGGGAACAGCTACAAGCAAGACAGGCAGTGTATGTATAACGTAACAATGAGGCGCGTTCGTGTAACCATTGTTGTAGTGGAAAAGCAATAAGTATTACATATTCTGAGTTTATGTTTGTAGCGTTTGGTATCCAGCATGCAATGCGCATGCGCCGTATTATATTTTCGTCTGTGGCCTGTCCGGCTGTACAATATTTTTCCACATTATCTCATAACGAAATGATTTTCGAAAAAAAAAAAAACTTTATTGAACCTACGAGTACAATATGTGTTTTGATTTTCTCTACAGTTTGTGTCTGAAACAGTTCTCATTCCAAGAAGAAGTGAGCAAGATTTTATCAAAAATCTATGTTGGTGTTTATGTAAAGCACCCTTTATTCTTACTGACCACGGGCTGGACGGTCCGGGATCTAATCCCAGTGGGGACGAGATTTTCCGCCCGTCCAGACCGGCCCTGGGGCCCACCCAGCCTCCTGTAAAATGGGTAACGGGTCCTTCCCGTGGGTAAAGTGCGGCCGGGGCGTGCTGCTGACCATTCACCCCCTTCTAGTGCCATGGTCATGGAAGAGTAGAGCTATACCTCTACCAACCCTCAGGACCACACCGGGCCTGTAACGGGAACACTTTACCTTTAGCCTTTATTCTTACCAGATTTTAATGAAACTGGAATTTTTTCGACGGAAATTTGAAAAATCATATATCAAATTTAATCCAAATGCGTCCAGTAGTAGCCGAGGAGCGCCATGCGGATGGAGGGACGAGCTAGTAGACAGACAGAAGGACGGACAGACATGACGAAGCTAATGGTCGCTTTCCACAATTTTGCGAACGCGCCTAAAATATACGCTCACAGATATATTAAGAACGGTCTATATTCCGGAAAGTCTTTAGATCAAAATCCCTTGCCTTCCCGCCTCCTCTTCCACTAATTAATTTAAACATTATAGCCAGTGCAACAAAACATCGGCACTAAAAAGATTGTGTATAATTACTTAGATTTCCATATCGGTGGAAGAAAGGCAATGAAATGTATGCGTTCCGTTGAATAGGCCATGATGTTTATTCCGACGTCAGCTTCCTCTCTGAGTACCAGCCCCATAACACCACCCCACGTCCCGTTCTTATCTTGATTACCGTAAGTGCCGTCTGCTGCTTCATAGTACTCCGATCTGTATGTTCAACAAAATTACGTACGTGAGTTATGTACCTTAACCTTTTGGCGCCGGAATTATTTTTTAAATTTTAGCACACCATGTATATAAAATGTGAATAAAACAGGAACCAAATACGTTAGAATTATGAAACAAACTGCATTTTGAAGAGAAAAAAAAATGGAGAGTATATACCGTGTTTAAAATATTCAGTACCTATATTTGTTGAATAAATATATAAAATGCAACGTTTAGATGTTAGCGGTGCGGTACGACCACTACAGGAATTGTTAGGCGTCAAAGGGTTAAAAGTCAAAGACCGAAATCAGCTGATTGTGACAGTGCTTAGAAAGTCTTTGGAAATGTAAGGACTGACCAACCACCGCCAACAATGTCCGTCCGTTCTCTTGTGCCAGTGTCCGTGAAAATATTTCAGCAAAATAGTCTTAGTGAGTTTCACCAACTCTCAGTCGGTTTTTGTCTGCTTTGGCCTGCCAGTGTCCATAGTTATTTATAATAACGTCATGAAACAAATGGACGTTTGACTCCCGGAGGGATGAAGGTATTCTCTTACCAAAACGTCCATATCGGCACGGGGATCCACCCAGCCCCCTACTTCGTGAGCGCCTGGATTTCTTTCTCCGGGGGTAAAGCGGCTGGAGCGTGGAGCCAACCGCCCCTTTCATCTAGTGCTGAGGTTAAGTTATATGAAACTGTATTTTCACTCCTGCATGCACTTCCATGACTTGGCTCTTAAGTAAGCACATGGATCCTGCCACTTTCACCTTACTTCAAATGTGTGAAGGACACATTGCCAAGAACTGGAGGGCGTTCTGGATAGTTCCAACGGGAAGGCCACGAGCACAGTTCAGTATATCGAATGCCGTTCCCAGGTCGAAGGGTCCCAAATAAACTAATTTTCTTGGAACTTTGCAGACGTCAGAGGTACGTGGCAAATTTTCTTGCATCATTTTCTTTCAAAAACCCCAGCAGACATTGTGAGAAAAACTGATGCGTCCACATGAGAGTACCAGAAGTTTTTCTTAGCACCTCGCGTGATTTCAGGCTTCTGCTGCGAAGGGGATCAGAACTGCGCTCTTTTGGGCGATTAAGCAGCGAGTAGTGGTAATTCCTTACCGACGTTTCGGGACAACCTATCGGTCCCATTTTTAAGGGCCAAGAATTATTGGATGAATGTCAGAATATTTATTTTGTTTTATTGATCAGATACCCATTGCATATGTTGATCATACAGATAAGAGGGGACGATGTTACCCTCGAAACAAAAAGATTAATTTCCTTTCTATCGCTTAATTTTTGTGCCGTAAAGTTTTTGCTTTAGTCCATCCCAGTAGCCGCACGGTCTTAGGCGTGGGTCTGCGGCCGCTCACCTGCTGAGATCGTGGGTTCGAATTCTGCCGGGGGCATGGATGGTTATCTGTTGTGAGTGTTGTATGTTGTCAGAGATCACTGCGACGAGCCGATTACTCGTCCAGAGAGTTCCTACCGACTGTGGTGCGTCGTTGTGTGTGATCTAGAAACCTCATGAATGAGGAGACCATGGCCAACGTTGGGCCGCAGCACCACAGGAAAAAAAAAGTTTTGCTTTATAATTTGCTGCTGTCCCTATGTTTGTGTTGATTCGCTGTTTGGTTGTGTGGGCTGTGTGTGTTGTTTGTGTTGTGTGGGTTGTGTGATTTGTGTGGGTTGTGTGGGTTGTGTGGGCTGTGTGGGTTGTGTGGGTTGTGTGATTTGTGTGGGTTGTGTGGGCTGTGTGAGTTGTGTGATTTGTGTGGGTTGTGTGGGTTGTGTGGGCTGTGTGTTGTGTGGACTGTGTGTGTTGTGTGGGTTGTGTGGGCTGTGTGCGTTGTGTGGGTTGTGTGGGTTGTGTGGGCTGTGTGTGTTGTGTGGGTTGTGTGGGCTGTGTGGGCTGTGTGGGTTGTGTCGATTGTGCTACTGAAAGCTGCACAGTGTGAATAATTGTAGGGTTTTTAGCTGTCACTACCACGGTCTTAAAAATGTTCGCAGTTAGAATTGAATTGAGTCGAAATGAATTTTAAGTTAAATGAATCAAACTGGCTTGAACAGAACTGAATAAATAGGCCTGGTTTGTAAGCTGTTAACTTCTAGATCATCGCAATTGCTTTACATACCATCAGGTTTAACATTAACAAATTCTGCATGGTGTTCCCATTGCGTTTATGTGTTTTGTACAGATTTCACAACAAACAGCGACTTTTACCTTACACAGCGTTAGCAGATTGGTTTTGTATAGCCGAGGTGGGGAGTGTTTACTGCGCGGTACGAAATGAGTCCTTATATAAATCAGACACCATGGAAAAGCAACTCACGTGAAATTCATCCTCTTTTGTATCTCGTTCCATATGTCCCACGCATAGCCAGACAGTTGCTTTTGTCTGTCTTTCATCTCTGTCACGGTTAGATGGGGGGCCTGCGAATTAATTATGTAATGCTCTTACAACAGTTTAAATTAAACACCTCTTAAAGTTAGACCAACTGAAGGTCCTGTTGCCCTGGGATGTTTGCCTGTGTTGATTGGTAGACTGTTACAGACGTCTGAAGATTCGCAGGTTTCAACCATACAAGAAGGAGTTTCTTGGACAGTCTGAGCCTTAAGAGATTTTTCTTGGACTGTTTGACGCTGAGGATAAAGGCGACATGTTCCTCGGAAACGTCGGTAAATAGTTACCATTAACATGATGTACCATCCCAAAAGACTTATAATAAAACCAACTAGATGCGCTAATTTCTCAAATTTATTTTTGGAATAAAACTCTACATGCTTCGGACAGTTCCTCTGTCCATTATCAGGGGGTTTCTACTATACACACAGCAATGGTTTATGTCATACAGTTTTGCTGACAGCTTGCGAGCAGTTCCCAGGACGGAACTGCTGTTCCGTCCTGGGAACTGCTGTTCCGTCCTGATTGTGCTCACAAGCTGTCAGCAAAACTGTGTGATATACACCATTGTTATGTGTACAGTGAAAAACTCCTGATAATGGACAGAGGAACTGTCCGAAAACATGTAGAGTTTTATTCCAAAAATAAATTTGAAACATTAGTGCATCTAGTTGGTTTTATTACAAGAATTTATCACGATGCACGGTCACCTGAACCTCAAAATCCCAGTAGACTTGCATCTTTATCAGTAATACTGTGAAAATCCTAAATGTTTCTACGTGAACTGTAGCAGATGACAATATTCAACAGTGCAGACACGACCCTGTCCTTACCCTGCATTTGCTCATATTTTATTTTATTCATTCCATTAAAGAAATTAATCCAGTTTAAAATTCCGTCATGTCAACCTTAACAATAAACCATACTCTTTCTTATACGGCTATAAGTACTTTTTTTGGTAGACGAAAACAAATTTGACTCCAGTCCCCACACGTATCGTCTTTTAGGACTGCATCGTGCAGAATTTCTCTTGAGTAGCTTACAATAACCTACTAATCTCCGCTGTTTATGAAACCCATTAGTTTACTTCCGAATTCAGAAAATTCAGTCACCTTATCCTATTACGAAATAGATAAATCTATACCAAGGTCTGCCAAATGGCGCCTTCCATTTATGTTTTCCGGCCAAAATCTACATTTTTGTATATTCCAAGTCGTTTCCTTGTATGTTACATGTTCTGTCAATGACATTCTCATTTGTTTAATTACCGCGGACCTGTCGCAAGACACTTCGTAACGAATGAGTAGACCTAACATTTAGAGAAGAGTCAGAATTTCTTGTTGATGGATACAGAGGTGGTCTGCGAAGCGTTGCGTTTTCTTCTAGATTGGACAGGGTTAATCACTCGAAGGAATGTATCACAACATATATTACCTGTTTACGGTATGCAACTTTAATTGTAACACCCTGAAGATTCCTCCGTCGCTGGTTAACGAACCATACGATACCACGAACAGAATTCCAGTCAGCCACTTGGTATTTCTGCAGTGGCCGAGTGAGATGAACGTGGTACACTTCCGTGAGCGAAACCCCTGTGTTTACTTCCTCTGCCAACAGGAACTGACTGTCCAGCGGAATACGAATATTTGTTAAGAACTTCAAATCTGATGTCCAGTTGTTCGAGAATACAAGCCACGTACCTGCTGGAAATTTTGAGACCTGTAACATTAGAATAATGATTTTAATAAACTTATAATTAACTCAGATAAGGAATCGGTATTTGGATTTTATTTAACAGATCAATTCACCGATGTTAAATCATATTGAGATATCGCCTCACTGGGAGGGATGATGTAGAGCAGACGACATTGCGTGTTATTAACACTTTCGAACATGTCCATGGTGACAGTTGTCGATAAAATATCCATTTCCCCAAAGAATTTCTTCCACTTGTTTGCTTCAAAACTTTTTTCAAGACCTGTAAACAAATAGCCACACAGACATTAAAACTGAAATAGGTCAGTAACTTCCTCAGCAGTGCTATAATAATTTTTAAAATTGGTGCAAATAAATTATTAAATCTACGCTTATGAAAATTTGTGAACAGCATAAACATGCATATATATATATATATATTTGTGTGTGTGTGTGTAAGGGGCAAGTTTGACTTAGTACCGTTCTCTACCCTACAGAAAGCATTTGATTTTCACAGCGTGGGTAGAGTCCCGTAACACTGTCGATGACGGTCGGGGAGGGGTATAGATTTTGCCACTACGAGTTTCTATCATTAAATGACCTTCTTTCCACTGGTCACCATTTGTTAGGTATTTCGTTTAGAACAAAACTAAAGTCAAATTTATGCGCAGCCTTAACCACACATAACACTTTAGGACGTAACCGTATATTCTCGCACTCACAAAACACGACTGCACTTCAGCCCGATGTATTTTTAACTGGAATACCTCGGCTGCTATTCACAAGCAAAGGAAGGTCAGCTTTCCCTATAGTAAATCACTGCCAAGGTCAACTGAAAACTCCACAGTCACTATCTCTATAGGTCACTTGTTCTCAGGGGACGTAGTTACGAAAACTGTGTGAGAGGTCGTTAAAATTGAGACGGGTTAGACAAGCTTGTACTTCAACCAGTGCAATCCCCCGGCATTAATTGTCAGACAGCGTTTACACATAGATCTATGTGTGTCTGATGATTGGTGTCAGTTCCCAGAGGAGCTGTAAGAAATTTATACTTTACCTGGTCATTGCTGCTATTTTTAAAGTTGTTTTAATTACGAATATGTGTCAGTGGGAGTATGAGGCTGTGTCACTTACCCATTTTCTGAGTAGAGTGGAACATGTAAACACACCTTGATCTATATTTGTTCATTACTTCCATTGTTATAATGAAAGTTGTTTCTAGTGGAAATAAACTGACAGATACTAAAATGGAGAAAATGACCAGAATTGTAGGCAGATACAACATCTCACTGCACGGTTGATTACGGGATAAAAGAGAGTTATTATACGTTTGTTAGAGAGGTCAAATAATAGTGACTAAATTTCCAAAAAACATTGTTACTGTGCGCCAAGAATTTTCAAGATGTTTGTTTTATTTTAACAACTTTTGTGAAAGTCAGGTGGGTTCACTTCTTCATTTCTTATGATACGGTTGTGATTTGTCAATTCTGCGGCGAATTTAAATTAAATTTTTGTTCTGTTCTTCTTCTTCTTTGCTTTGTATGGCTGTTATGAGAAAGTAAGTCGTCAGTATATTTGTTCGTTTCGTATGTTCAGTTTTGTTATATTTTTAAGGCCTGCGATTAGCGAAACACTGATACATTTAAAATTAATTTTTAATTTTTGAAGAAGCAAATTTTAGAAATAAATCGGTTTGTGTTTGACAACTATAAATTCGTTCTACTTTATAAAATCTTGCTACAGAATGTCCGTCCACTCGGCAGTTTCATCCACTATTGCGCTAATCGAAATGGAGAATTGTCCTTCTTGAAGAGCACTTGTTTGCGTTTTCATATATACAGATGTTGAAAACAAACTTTTTTCCACGTGAGGCTATGTCATTAGGCTTCTTGTTCTCTTCATATTGAAGTGAACATGCAGAACAGAAAGTTAACGGTTGGTATAAAGTAATAATGTTGAAGGGCCGAATATTTAACGAGGCATGTCATAAACAACCTTAATACTTCTAATGTACTTTTTGCATGGTGTACATTAAAAACCATCTTGGTCTGTAATCTACAATACTGTTCTGAGAACCTAAATATTGTTTCCATCTAGATTGGTTATAATACGCCATGATGAACTGAGCACGTGGGTAGGATATATGATGCAAAGATAGCCTACAGGGAAACCTTGTGGCAAGTTTCACCAAGAAGGCTGTGGAGAATATGCAAAATTAACGTTGTTTTTCCTTAGGGAATTTGTGTATCTTAGTGTCACGAACAGTGGATGGCCGTAGTGCATTGTGTTACTTGTGTTGAGCCCTTGACCTCTTCTACTAAAATTGTCAGCTAAGTTTCATACGTTATTGATTTCGAACATAATATGAGCTTATCTACGAGCAAAACACATATAGGCCAAGAAACTTTTGCCATTCTCTGCCGATACTTTGGCTTACTTTTGTGTTTTACTGCACGACAAATTAAAAACACACTTGATTATAGAGGAATGTGTTTTATGTAGGCATAATTTGTCTCAAAATTGGTCTCTCTAATTTTGGTAGGAAAGAAACAGTGTTGGCCACTTGTACTATGTCACACTTTCCCAGTACCCTCTTTGCAGGTTTGCGTACTTAAACTGTTTTCCTCGATGTTCAATTATTGCAGATAACCTGTAATTGCTTATAACAAAATAAATGACACATCGTATCGTGTTTGCTTTTTCTTGTGTTCGTGTGTTTACACGTAAAACACTCTGTAAAAAGTTAAATATTAGAACTGATTTGTTTTGTGGCACTCTCTTTAGTGTAGGCTATGTACCTGTATAATGAATTTCATTAGTCTTTGCCTCCAGATTTAATTAAATTCGCTGAAAATCGTGCCTGAGTAAACCCTTCTTCGACCAGCAGCAACGACGGCGTTGTTAGCTGCTAACAGTTTGTAATTAGTAGGATATTAATAAAATTGGCGACCGGTGTCACCACAATTTCCAACTTACCATGACTAAAGACAGGCAAAAGAACCACCCATGGCAAGAGATCAGGCACTCCGTACTGCCCACTACCAAGACGGTTCACTGAGAAAAGCTTGTTCAAACTTTGGTCTTCCAGAAACACTGTGGCTTATTGCATCTGGGGTATATTTGCCTCAGTCTCACATTACAGTGAATTGAGTTTTACTAAGCCGACCTCTCTGTAGTTAGTAACAGTGCTGCCATTAACTGATGTCCGTAGATGAGGTCATTGAGTGCTGCCATCGAGAAGGTAGGCCTCTGTAAGGCATATATTCCTTGCAAAATAACATTTTTAGAGTAATGTTAGATGTGAAAAATAATCTGGTTTCCCTTCCATGCCCCTTCCTTGCTATGACATTTCTCAAAATGGTCCTGTTTATCCAGTCCCTACTAAATTAGTATTATGTGCTTTAGTCTAATAAAAGGAAATATCCTCTGTCCTGACACTGTCTTGTATCAGTTCTAGAAACTTCTGTGTTCTCCTGCCACATCTGAACGCACCATCACACACCATTACACACTATCTTCTTTCTTTATGCAGATTCGCTTCTCCTTTTGCTATGAAAAGTCGTCCTGTTGTATGAATGTTTCTCTGGAATATCATTTAGATTCTAAAGAACTAGGCAAGTTATTTTAAATTAAAAGGCTTGTTAAATTTACCTCATTGGTATGGCGTATTATAAACCTCGTACTTGTAAATGGTTGTCTAATAATTCTTTAAGGAAATATGTTAGTACATGCAGTAACGTAGCGAATAGTTGCTAAGAACCCATTTATTTTCTATTTCATATTCACATACACGTAACAGACAAGCAGTTATGAAAACCTTGAAGTTACACACTGCGAAGGAATGAATTACCTCCTGAACACTGATACAGAACTTCTGTTAACAGCTCTTTCTTTCCAAAATTAATTTTAATTACCAGTTTTACCTTGTCAAAAAAATTTAATTGAAAAACTTCCATCAAATCTTAGCCCAGAATGGACACACACTAACCTGCGATTAAGAAATTATTATGTGTAGGATAAGGGTTGGAAATTGGATGGGGTGGAATAAGGTGAGAATGGGTACAGGCGTTAGATTAGACTGGGAATAGGAATGTGGGTCGGAATGGCGCTTTGTAATATAATTAATTACTGTTCATTAGGTATTAGTCGTTAGGTATTTATGACTCCTGCTCTAGATCAAGGAAACACTCTAAATCAAAAATTAGATGGACACATTTCTTGTATCAGCCCGCGTCGCGTCACCAACGACAATACTGGCGACCCCTGCTCCGGATCAATAAAAAGACAAATTATGAATGTGGACAAAACATTTTAATAGCTCGTTACGCACATAGAAGCGCACTTCCACCAAGATATTTATCAGATATTCATGCTGTCGGAAGTTTTATTGCTTTTATTGTAAGTTCCATTAGCAAAATGGGAGGAGTAGTGTGACACTGGAACACGAAATGTCACGTGTGTTTAAATGGCTCATTTTGTCATTACGAAAACCTGTGGTCGTATGCACAGTTTTGACAATTCTCTTAAAATCTAAACGTGACAATGCATTTATCATTCCATCTGTATGCGCAAGCAGGCGGTTAAAGATTTAAATTCTGGGCTCATAGTTTACGCTTTGACCATGTTTGTGAACTTGCAGCAGTGTACTTTGCAGATATCACGACAAAACTTTGTGTGACCATAAAATTGATATACATTATACAACAATCAGAGTTATGGATACAGGTAATATTTTGAAAGTAAATTTGTTTTTTTTATGGGTTCGTCTTTGTATTAAATCCCACCACGAGGTAAATAAATTCAGTAAACTTCAGCACGTCCTTTTTTAAGATTCGATTTGTTATTATTCCGTGATATTAAGCTTGAAATGAACCACGATCACCGATTTTACCTTCGATATGATCTTTCTATGTAATTCCAAACCATGATATTCATGGCAGTGAAAACGAAGGAGAAGTGTAGCTCAGACCGTATAGTGACTGCGTCAAGGAATACCGGTTAATTGGTCTGGGCTTACATATTCCTATTTGGATACAGGGAGGAATCATTCCAGCGGTAAAGCAGCCGAGGACTGAAGGTGGCAGCTGAATAACTCATACTGCCGAAAGTTAGGGATCTGTGAACCTATTCTTCCATGACACTGTTCTTATGTGTAGGGTAGTGTTTAATTCGAAACGAAGGCGCACAGCTGTACCTTTCCAAACAGAATACAGTAGTTATAATTTTAAGATGATTCACCCCCGTTATGTTATTAAACCAGTGTATGTTATGAAGTATACAGTCATACACAGCCTTACTGTTCAGATTTTTAGGCGACTAGTTTCAGCTTTGTATGAACCAGCATCAGTTCCTTCTTTCTAAAAACCTTCAGTGGTTATTTACTAATGCGAACAGATTAGAGGTCTTATCGCTTTCAAGATGCGTGATAGAATACTAAAAAGAATTAAAAGAGGCCGTAAAAATTATAGAAAAATTGTGTAGTGAAAATTGTATTTAATAGAAGGTATAAGGAGTAAGATATGTAAAAGTTTTAAAATTATTTTAAAAATTATTGACAGGCAGTAAAATGTTCAGTAGTTTGTTTTACCCACACCGGGTTGTGTTAACAATCTTTATACATCTTACTCCTTATACCATCTATTTACTATAAAATATATACTGGAAACAAACTGAAGGCATTTCTGTTAGTTCGGCTATTTCCTATATTGCAAGGGTAATATTTTGACGGTATATTTAACTCTATCAGCTTTCGTAAGAATGGTACTAAGCATATTAAGTATAATGGAATATACGTGGGTGGATCCAAAATTTTCCGGACTGGTGCCGCCATCTGCACAGCAGTTGTGTTAGCGCCAAGCACCGGTAGATGGTAGGACAACCATGTTTAGCGAGTCTGCTTGTCAAGTTTCACGTAGGTAGGATGACGTAGTCAGTTTTTATGCGTGTTTATGTGGAGTCGTGTACGTGACGCGCGGCGGATTTGGCAAGGGATCAGAGAAAGGAACAGCGAGTGTGCAT
>Ga0123357_10003400_pt1 | contig 18220 bp, 5 predicted proteins | sample TergutEmb28metaG_FD_89873 | JGI IMG/M metagenome (GOLD analysis project Ga0123357, IMG submission 89873) | Embiratermes neotenicus P4 segment gut microbial communities from Petit-Saut dam, French Guiana - Emb289 P4 | ecosystem: Host-associated > Arthropoda: Insects > Digestive system > Gut ... | reverse complement strand
GGTGGGATGTGGGTATATGGACTGGATTGGGCTGACCCAGGATAGAGACAGGTGGCGGACGCTTGTGAGTGCGGTAATGAACATTCGGGTTCCGTGAAATGCGGGGAATTTCTTGACTAGCTGCAAACAATTTAGCTTCTCAAGAAGGACTCTGCACAATGGAGTAAGTAAGTAAGTAATGTATCACTTTTGTTAAGGAATTATAAGATTAATTAAAATTAAGAAATTAATTAAATATGCAGAAATGTAATTTTTTTGTTTTTTTTCCGTATGTTTACCATGCTTGATCTCTCATACTGAGGGAGGAATATAGGCTGAGGGTATTCGAAAATCGGCTGCTGAAGAAGATACTCGGGCCTAAGGGGAAGAAGGAATTGCGTAAAGAGAATATTTATAATTTACATTCTTCACCAAATATTATTTGGGTTATCAAGTCAAGGAGAATGAGGTGAGTAAGGCATGTGGATCGTATGGGAAGGACAGAAATTCATACAGAATTTTTATAGGAAGGTCAGAAAGGAATGACACAATTTGGAAGACCTAGGCATAGATGGAATAACATACAAATCCTTAAGAAAATATGATATTATGGTGTGGAGAAGATTTATCTGACTCGAAATAGGAAAAAGTCTTATATAAACGGAAGTACAACTTTGGGTTCCAGACATTGCGGGAAGATTATGGTATAGCTTGGGAAGTACCAATTACTCAGGGACTCTATTCCATGAAATTAGTTATCTGTTCAAACTCAACGTTGTTGGACAAATTCAGGGTAGCACATAAAAATAATTCGAATCACTACTTTACATGAGGCAAAAAATTTAATTCACTATGTGGGAGTAACTGGCGAGACTCAAGACTTTCGAGCAATAATATCCATACTCGGCAGTATTGTGTATCGCCTGGAAAGGACTTATACTGACATTCTACAGTCACTTATGGTTCAAATACGGCAAAAGGCAGCCTTCCTTTCCCGTTTGGCTAACCTGTGGCACTTGGTTACTGACAATTTCAAACAGGGATGCACAAATTTTCCACAAAACACGGGGCCACCTCTAAATTCTAGGCGCCAGAAAGTGCAACAGGGTAAGTTTTACACTGACGACCCACATGTATAACGCCCCAAATTACAAAACTTGTCGCCCCAGATTTATGCCCCCCCCCCCCACCAATTTAAAATTTATTTTAGTTTGTCCACTCAGACTTAAAAAAAATGGCGGGACGAGCCACAATGCAAATTGCAAAGGGTGCTGCGAGGGCAGACGGAAGGATTCATTTCGCCACTGTGTTCTAAATAACTCGCCGTACAAACACATGTGCGAATAACTCTGCAGCAGTATATTAATTGATGTAATAAAGGAATATCGAGACCAGTGAAGCAGCAAGTTTGCGATGTATTAACTTGGAGAGAAAGGAGAAGCGTCTTACATAACGACGAGGTCAGTTTCTGAGATCTTGTAGAATCGATGATAAATGAATTAAATATGAGTATGGAGCACTGGTGGAATGGTATTGACAGAGGAAAAACCCAAGTACTCCGAGAATGACCTGTCACAGTTCGTACTCATGTGACACTAAAGGATCTAGCAGTGGTATTGCCGAAAATTCAAGTCTTTCTGGGTGTAAGGCAGTGACGCTAGGCGAGTCTGGATATGCAGTCAAGCAGTCTCTTCTCGGGGTGCTTGATCGTACAGATAAACGTGGTAAGTTTACCTATGAATAATTCCAATGACACCACCGGGAATCGAAAACGTGACCTTCCTCCTGGTGGCTCAGTGCCTCCACCAACTGCCCAACCGCCTGTACTCCATATTCTGACATTATCCACTGTGCCGCCCCCGTCATACCTGCAGTACTTTACGTGCTTATTCCCGTCGTTACGTGACGACGCTGTCAGAAATTTGGTTGTATAGCGCAGGAAGAGACGTTCATGAACGAAAACTAAATTTCAGACGTGGCAGGAAGTTGTCGTGGTCTAATATGAGGCATTCTTGGCATTTGCTTGGAGGGACTTCGGAAAACAACGAAAGCCCTCATTCAGTGTAGCCGGTTTCCAGACAGATATTTGAAACAGGGACCTTTCACATACGAAGCTGGAGGGTTAGCCATTCGATCGCAGATATCACTAAACCCAAACAGCGCACATCATACATGTGTGAAAGCGAAAATGGTCGAGCGACTAGGCAGGCGCAGGATCGCCTCGTGGAATGTGAACTGGCTTGCCTCGCATACTGCAGTTTGAATACATGACGGGCAGCTGTCAACACGTGATAGCCGAAACAGTGAATGGGTTCGTTAGGAGTGCGGTTCGATATCTGAACTTAAAAATATGGCGACACTCTGGGACTGTGATTAATAGTGTGCGGAACGTAAGGAATTAACTAATTATAGTCATTTTATATTAGGCGTACATTAGCAAGAGAGATAAGCCACACATATTCATCGGGTAGAAGGTAAACTGACTTTCGGTAACGCATCATTGATTTAAGTTATTCTGATTGCATGCACAATGATAGGCTTTGTTTTTGTGTGCATCAGGTTAAGCTGCAAAAATAACATGTCGTCTCTGTAAGCAGTACAGACATGTTTTTTTAAAGAAGGAGTTTTCACAATCTAAGGGCAGAATGGCGTTACAAATTTTAAATTACCTTCGTAACTCACGTGCGTTTTCAATACATAAACGCCAAATGCAATGCATGCTAATGCTGCGAAAGAAATGGACCGTTTTAATATAAATCGTGTTGATATTTGTTATCAAAAATGAGGAATTATATTCGGGTATTATTGTTATAATACAATCCAAATACTTCACTCCAATTTTTACATTAGTTATCAAGACAGGTTCTAGCAAAATAACTGAATTGTGACCATTAAAGCCTTATGAATTTGTCCCTCATTTAGGGTTCCAAAAATATAACTGAAAAAAAAATATAAATGTATTTTGAACTATAGACAATGTAGAAATTCCAGAAATTAAGAAGCTCTGAGTGTAATATACCATACACTTTACTTTTGTTGACCACAGAAACAACAATTTTATGTTTAAAATGTCAATTTGCATGCAATACAACAGTACAAAGCTTAGAGGAAACCGACTATGTTGGCCAGTCAATACTCTGTATTTCTATTAGCAAGTACCGTTTTTGCTAATTATAATACGCTTTAAATGAATTTTAATAAACATGCGAAGCGAAAAAATGCATGTTTTTAATAAATTTTAAAAAATTCATTATATAAATTCCAGACTTCAGAAGTATCTCAGTCAGTAATGTGAAAGAAAGCAATGTGAAGTCTTGTATCTTGGTTTATACATAAAGACGTTTTGCAAGAATCTGTTTCGTTTATCCTCATAGCAGACATCTACCGTTAATGATAGAATCAACACGATCATTTCAAAGGTTCGCACATATTTGCGAGACTACACAGCATCACATCCTAGAAGACGACAATCCTTATGGAAGATTTTCGTTCGTTTTCCAGCAGGGACAGGTATTTTGGTCTTCTTTAAAATGTCGAGACAGAGTCTGGGCTCATCCAACTTCCTATCCAATAGACACGAATTAAAGAATGCCTAAGAAACAATTTCCGTACCCTACGGGGCCCTGCTTCACACACCGAACGGGTTCTTACCGTTACCCGTCTCGGAGGTCTGAATGGTTTCTGTTCGTGTAAAATCACATTCGATTACAGGAAATGCATTCCTGACCGTATATATACGGAATGCGTCCTTGGCACTGTGCTTCAATATACAGATGGAAGATGTAAAACTCGATGTAGTTTACTGCGGACGTAAGTGCATAAAGCGTAGGTTTTTACTATGTTAAGTCACAGATTACATAGGACTGTACAAACTTCCTCCTTACATAACGATTTTAAGTGAAAATTAGACATGTTACAGGTACAGGAATGAAAGTAACATAAGAAGTGTAACACATTAGCCATGCTTGCTCTACAATATTTCTTTACCGGTTAGCCTTAAACACTCTAAGAATGAAGGCAAAATCCTTCTGGAATGTGATGACACGTGGAATGGCAAACAGCTACGATCCAACTATTTGCAATTCCACATGACGCCATATACTCTAAGACATAAATCTTCAAAGCCACTGCCAGAACCTAAATCTCGAAGTGTACTGTGGTGTAACGATGCTTCTGTTCTTCTTTGTATATTATATTATGTACCGTCAATACACAACATACATCAAGACAAGATGCAATAATTGCAATTAGATTATATTTGGCTACATGTTTCGGCCGTAACCGGCCATCTTCTGGCCAACTAAGAGCAACAATTAAGGTACAGTAAAAATAGTACTCAATGGGACCCCATTTCTTTCACATTAAAACTTGATAAAATATGAAAATTCTTATTCATGATTAAAGCTGTGGAATAGTGTGGTAAAATGGTAAAACTAAATCTTCATGTACTGTATTCAGGCCTCACACTGGTTCACACACTAATAGTACTGTATATATGTCAACAACAAAGTGGAATTCGTGTGTCGTTATCACAGTAGACAGGTACAATTTTGCCTATTGCACCTCGTATGTATACGTGGGATCACACAGTTGTGCAGATACTTCTCTTCACCGCCGAATGAGGGATCAAAACAGCAAATAAGTAATTTCGATATCTTCCCCTGTCTACTCTTTTTGTGAACTAGTATTCCTACCTGACGATGGCTGAAATATAGTGCCGAAACGTGTAGTAAAACTGAATAAACATCAGTACACATGATCTACGTAGATGTGTTATTCGGAAAGTGAAAGAAAACACTCATTTTGACATGTTATGTGTGCCAACTGCAATTTCGAATTCGTATTCCATGTCCTCACTTTATTTTCAGGTACAGGGAAACTGGGCCCATTCCCTCTCAGGATACAGGGTTATACGATTACTCACCACCCGGATAATACATCAAGGATATTCAGATTCGGTGTATAAGCAGAACGCATAGACTGAAACGAGAAATATCGTTTACAAGCCATGAGAAATGCGAAGGTCACTGTAAGACTGTGGCTTCAATACTGTGGTCAATTGCATTGTGGGTTTAAGATCCTACGAAACTTTGACAACCAATTAAGACCACACAGTTTTAATTTTCAAAACGGAGATAATGTCACTTCGACTGGCTAGATTTTTGTGCTGACGGAAATTAAGCCTCAGGAGCCATAATTCAGACATTGTCCGACATCTTTACTATCGACAGCTCAGTACCGAGTGTGCCGGTCTGGCGTTTAGAACTCTTGCATTCTATCTGGGGGATATCGGGTTCAAAAGCCCACCAAACTTTAAAAAAAATCTGGCTGGGGTATTTGTTGCTTTTTCTCAGTCCCTCAAGGCAAATTTTTAGATCGTATCTCCATTCAAGTTGTGACTTCTTCCTCACTGCATCAGACACTGTAGTCTCGTCTAATAAAACTGTATTTTAAAAAAAACCAAGAATAATCCCCATTTATCAAGAGTCTGTCCAGTCAGTGAACAACTAGTTCCGCAAAAGAAGCAAGTTTCTCCAGGAGAATGTAATTGTTTCAAGGCTTTTCAACCGCAACTAACTCATGATAGCCAAGTCCCGTTCCCAGTCAATTAACATATCTTATACTTCTGCCCTTTTATTTTTGTTTGATTATCGTTATAAACAAGGCGAGTTAAAGTAAAGGATATTATTAATCACAGCTCAAGTCTGCACAGTAGTTATGATTGGCTGAGATCACAAACATGGCAGAAGGCTGACAGATATACCACTTTTAAAAGCCGAGAACTAATTCCAAGATATCTCACAAGGTGGTCGTTTTATTTACTTTTTTGTTATTGGTACTGTATTTACGTAGTCACGGTGATGCAATGACTGCAATGACGTGAAAGAAAATCGACAACCAAGAACATTTCCATCTGCTTACAAGGTCTTGTTATTGCCGTGCGTCATTAGCAATCACAAGAATTACGTAAATCATTTGTATACATATGTGTACAAAAGTACTTGTCACATATTTAACACACAGACAGTCATAGAGTTGAAAGCTGCTATCCTTATAGGATTACGCTGTTTCCGCATGTGCTCGGCGCGTATATCTGCGTTTAAAAAAATAGGCTACCTTTATGACGTCGATGTTTGCGAAATTCGAAATGGTCCTACGCAGTGATTCAAGGAAATTTAATTAGCCTGACAATTTTTTTTTCTGAAAATCCGCCCAGTGGGTTTTCAGTTGAAACTTCCCAAAAGACGGATGAAAAGACAGATAGTAACAATCGGAGAGAACGAGAGACAGACCGACGGACGGACGGGCAGATAGTAACTTGCAGGGTCGGATTAGAGCTATTGCTCTCTATGAGCCCCACCGTTCAGTCGTCCCAAAGAGTTTGGATGTGTTACAGATTTTATGTCAAACACGCGAATGTATTGCGTAATTTATCTGCATTGTCAGTTGAGACCCATGCGTACATAGAGACCCCAAATGTATTTTTTCATTGGGCTCAGGAATGTCAAATTCAGCGTGGTAGTATGCGGATAGAAGGACGGACAGAGAGACGATCGTACGCGGAAACAGAGGCAAACAGACGGTATCATTCGGATACAAGGACGGAGAGACAGTCACATGCGGATACAAGGGTAAACAGACGGTAATATGCGGATACAAGGGTAAACAGACGGTAATATGCGGATATAAGGACAGAGAGAGACAGAGGGTCATATAGGGATACAAGGGCTAACAGAGGGTAATATGCGGATACAAGGTCGGACAGACAGACGATCATATGCGAATACAAGAACAGACGATGACATGCGGATACAAGGTCGGGCAGACAGAAGGTCATACGTGGATACAAGAACAAACAGACGGTGACATACGGATACAAGGACGGACGGACAGATGATCATATGAGGCTAGAGGGACTAACAGACAGACATTAGTATGCGGGTCGAATGCCGGACAGACAGGGGGAAATGGCGTCTCTCTGTCTGTAAGCTATTAATTTATGGACATTGTAAAACCGCATATTGAGGAAATTTTGGCATTACCATTGAATTTATTATCAATATTTCCTGATCTTTTTTACGCGTTGGAGTGAGATGATGGGTGTCTGATGAAAAAGAACTAATATAACTTCAGCAATTACGTTCATGTTGGGAAAATAATAAATTACTCGTTACGTACGTCATGTCCATCCGTCGGACCGCTAATAAAGGCGTACGGAAATAATAGTCCGAATTCGTACAGGCTCGGTGTGGTAACCTGAGCCTGCACTAAACTTCGTCAAGGTAGCTATATTTTGGTTTTACTTCGTTTATTTTAATGATTACTTCATACGTGGAAGTAGTTGAATATGTAGCTTCTTATACTTCAGGCAACATTTTCGTATTATGACGAATATTTATTTTACAGGCTACAGGGAATTCATGTTCTACGATAACGGCTGGCCGTTGCCCCAGTATATTTACACATAACGAATATTAGCGAAATATTTTAACCATATGAAGACCAAAATTTCCTTATTTTATACAAATATTTGATCCCCACCTCACAAAAAAGATAGTACACTTCAATTAGAAAGACTAACCAGTTAATGCACTATAGAATCATATAACGTAGAAATACTTCGTCTGGGCTTAAAGCACAGTTCTACATGTTAAGTCCATAGGTGCATATATCAACTATTAGATTTAACGTTTCATTATGATAATAAAATCAGATACAAGCTATCTATCTATCTATCTATCTATCTAATTACCTATACACACACATATGTATATATATATATATACATACATACATATATATTTCTCTTCTATGGCTGTCATACAAGTTTTATACATTAACGAATACACAACAGCATTATTATTATTATTATTATTATTACATTACTCTCCTATATTTTAATTAATTGTAATGGTCAACTATATCGTAGAAATATACGCTGAAGTATGGAGTTTGAATTAGAAGTAATGGCTTTAAACCCGTATTTGTTGTAACAGTAACGTGATGTAGCTAGTACAGATGGAGCGAACTTGTATGCCGTTCACGCCACTAACAAAACTTGTTAAAATATAGTTTATAATACGTTAGAAGGAAACTTAATCCATTCTAAATTCTTATGTGGAGTTCTTACTAAAAATAGGTCAGTACAGTTTCATTAAAACCAGGCACCCTGATGCTTAAATTTTATGTTTCTGCGTCCCTTGCCCTTCACGCATCTTCAAAAGGCGGAGAGCGACGCTTGCTCAGAGATACGAACTGCAGCTGCAGATATATTGCATACGTAATCGGCAACAGCCGATAAGGGTTACCCTTGAAGTTGGGTGTACGTGGAAGTTCAACAACTTCTCAACTTAAAAAAATAAGTGTGATGCTACGAAATGCTACACACAGTTTCGGGCTAACGGGTGCTACCAAATACAGTAATGGACTTCCATAAAAGGCAGGGAATTTCTGGCCTATGACTGTTATCTGCTCCACATATGTAATTAGTTTGTTACACACAAGGCATCTTTAGCGAATTATCAGATAATTCCAGCCTCGCAGCCTTCTTCGCTAAGTCATGAATTTACATTTATGATGTATACGAGGGGGTGCTGATAAGTACTTAGCCCAACCAGGAATGAAAAAAGCTACAGCGACCAAACTCGGGATTTATTCAACATACTCCCCACGAAGCTCAAAACGCTTCTTAGCCCGTTGCTCTAACTTTTGCAAGCCACTCAAAAAAAATTCAGAAGGTTGTCCGTCCAAACAGGTCTCCGCGGCAGCAATGACCTCCGCGTCGGACGAAAAATGGCAAATTTTCAATTGTTTTTATCAGTCCAGGGAACAGGTGGTAGTCCGATGGGGCCAGATCCGGAGAATAGGGTAGGTGATCAAGAAACTTGAAGCCCAGGTAGGCCAGTTTCTTCTGGGTTGCAAGTGACCGGTGAGCCGGGGCATTGTCGTGCAAGAACAAGACCACCTTGGTGAACTTCCAACAGCGTTTATCCTTCAAAATGTCCTTCAATTGCACCAGCAGATATGAATAATACTCCACGTTGATGGTTTGGGCCTTCGGAAGATAATAAATGAGGAGGATGCCGTCTTGATCCCAAAAAATCGAGACGAAAACTTTTCCAGTGGATTTTTGCACTCGGAATTTTTGGGGCGGGATGAGCCACTATGCCGCCACTCATTGATTGTTGCTTTGTCTCCGGGTCATAGTGATATAACCAGGTTTCGTCCATGGTCACTAATCGCGACAGAAAATCATTTGGATCGCGCCGAAGAAATTCCAAAAGTTGTTCAGAAGACTGGCACCATTGACGTTTTTGATCCGCGTTAAGGTATTTCGGGACCCACTTCGCGGAAAGCTTCCGCATGTCCAAATCTTCATGAATGATGGACCCAACCTGCTCACGTGAGATGCCTAGTTGCTCAGATATTGATTTGACCGAAATCCGGCGGTTTTCCAGGATTAGTTCGTGAATTACATCAATAATCTCCGGGGTGGTCACTGTTTTGGGTCGTCCAGGACGAAGCGCATCACAGGTTGAAAAATCACCACGTTTAAGGTGAGCCACCCAGTTTATGACGGTGGCATACGATGGTGCATGTTCCCCTAATTTTTCTTTCAGAATTGTGTGAATTTCTTTCGGCGCCTTGCCTTGCAGGGAAAAAAAAATTGACGACAGCTCGCGTCTTCATGTTGTTGAAATCGCGCGCGTCGCCTGACATGCTTCCTTTCAGCATCTGTAACAAGAAAAGACTTGCAATTCGGCACATGAACAGACCTTTCTTTCCAACGACACTATCGATTTCGTCCTACGACATCGGGGAGTAGGTCGGGCTAAGGACGTATCAGCACCCCCTCGTAAATGCAGATGCAGACGGCGTTCGAAGGGCCTAATCGAATCACTACAACGTTTTATCAGTTTTTCTCCCTGATCTTGGAGAAGATTGACAGACTTTGGCACAAGATTTCTATGTAGAGGTCTCAAAGTCGCTGAGCAAGGCATTTGGTAGTAACTATAACGAATACGACACTGTGGGTACTGATGGACCGGAAATCCGCCGCCAGACATTGTAGGAAGATTTAATAGTGTATCTTGGAAATCCCGTCAGTTTAACAGAAGTCGTCAGACGTAAAAGTGCTACTGTTATTAATCGCGATACACGGCAGTGTACAAGACAACAGCTGAATTGCTGGCTAGTTTGTTGTTGAACTAAAAACCGGGTTCATACAAAAGCGGCGCAGGCATATAGCACAAAAATTACTTACAGTATTCCCATTATTCACATTTTATAAGTTCCCAGCACACTGCAACATTTTTAACAATTTTGATATAAATTTTATGTAGCACAGTGGTTAAGGTGCTGTGCTACAAATTGGTAGGTCGCTGATTCGATCCCAGCTGGTGTCAGTGGATTTTTCATTGACATAAAATCCTTCCGATCGCGCTATGGCCCTGGGGTCGATTCTGTCTCTAACAGAAATGAGTACCAGGAATATTTCCTGGGGGTAAAGGCGGCCAGTGCGTAAGGCTAACAACCTACCACGATCCTGTGCCGTTGTCACGAAATTTGGGAGATTTAACTTCCTGGAACCCTCTGGGCCTGTCCAGGCCTGTAATGAGACTGCTTTACATTTATCCCATAATTTGGGATAAAAACAAAAATATAAAGTAATATTTTAATTGCAAATGTGAGACCTCTCCCTGATTTCATTCCTTTTATGTAATTGTGGCACACCTGATGATGGTTGCAATTACGGGCCGAAACATCTCGTAGTGAATGTGATTAATAAACGAATATACAGTCATTTACAGTGTTGTACTATTCGGAGAATCAATGAACCAGTAATCATAAAAAAATTACTCTTTTGGGTTTATGTCACAGTTTTTCATATTTTATGTCACTGTAGAAATTTCTGAACGTGAAAAACAGGGGAATTTATTTCATGGATGTTCTGAACGACGATTGCAGTACTGACGTGTATTCTTACAAATAATACAAACAAAACGCCACATAAAAATACGATTCAAGAAAATTATTGCCAGTCACCACTCCTTTCATTTTGTTTAGTGCTGAACATTAAACGTTTCCACAGATTCCACAGCAACTAAATACTTAGTTTATTGCCTTCGTAGTCAACACGTGCCAGCCTACGTGTCATCCTCTAATAAACGAAGCAAATTAAGAGAAAGTAGTTGAGGAGGGATGTCACGAAACAGGAAAGGCGACGTTTTCAACAAAGCAACCATAACGAAACTCATATTAAAGGTATGGCAGATTCGAATAAAATTTTGGGCAAGTGAAGGTTTAGACTGTGACCTTTTGGGTTCTGACACAGTGTAGTCTGGTAAGTCTTTACCGAAATTTTGAAGGCACGTCTCATTCCCAACCTCAGTGTAGATCCGAATAAAAAATCACCATTCTTAACGCGAGATCCTACTCAGCAGAAAAGCCAAATGGCATCTAATGTAAACACGTTCCAAAACAAAACAATTTAAATATACCAGCACTGTATGTACTGCAGTTACAGTCGGAAGGATCTATATCACCGGTCTCTGCGTAAATCTCTGACAGTACCAATGATGGTTGTTTTAGTCTTAGTGACTAACCAGCTTAATGCAAAAAATCTTGTATTTTGTTTTATAATAAGTTTATTATATGCCTCTACATGTTTCGAGAACTATGTGCTAATCATCAGGAGGTCAAAATTGTGTTATACAGCATATGGTATCATCACACCTGTAGGTGGCCGTCCGGTGCACAGGTTGAGAGAGGACTCTCTCCTCTCTCAACCTGTGCACGGGACGGCCACCTACAGGTGTGATGATACCAGATGCTGTATAACACACTTTTGACCTCCTGATGATGAGCACATAGTGCTCGAAACATGTAGAGGCATATAATAAACTTATTATAAAACAAAATACAAGATATTGTGCATTAACTTGGTTAATCATTAAGATTATACTGAGATACACGGTCAGCAAAACGTAAAAAAAATGACGGTTTTATCTCGTTAACACTGCAGTAGGCTTATTGTCCTGCAAAATGTTCATGGCGTTAAAATTCTACAGAAATATCACGTATGAGTGCTGTTTATGTGACTGAGATTTGGTGGTTAAAATTGGTACAAAAGTATTACTGACACGGACAGTACAATGGAACAATAACCAGAAATACGTTTTATATAAATGGCTTATTGGGCTTAGAATATGTCGCATCAAAGGCTAAGATCAATAATGAAAATTGAATGAAGTGGAAGGAAGAGATCTTTGCGTACTGTGAAGTACTTCCCAGGGGTTTACCTGAGGAACCGAAAAATTCCACGAAAACCTTAACCAGGGTAGCTGATTTGCGGACCGGATTTTGAAAGCGGGAACTCCCACTCATTGGACTGTGACATCCGTTATGACAACCTATTGAATGACACAGCCACTATTAGACGTAACGTGAGCAATTATACTAGAAAACAGGGAATTATAGGTTCTTATATAAGGTGCGTGCAAATTCCGGCAAGTGAAATAATTTAATCATTCCCCGCTGTTTTCTCAAATACCGTTATCAGTACGGCCTTCCAACAATCTTCAATTTTTCTTACGCAGTCTACACAGAATGTGCGGCTACACATGATAAATAGACATACTGTGCAGATGCAGCGTTTGGGGTTCTGAATGTCATGTGAGCAAAGATTTAACGAATATTTCTCCCAACCGCCTAATTAGCAGCTACCACCCATCTGCTTATCTCCTCTAATCCCATCCGTTTAAATCCTGTTCCATCTACAAGCTCTTTCTCTTTATGTTGTTGGGTTTATTACTGACGTTACCGGAAGGCAGGTGGGCGATATGGTGAGGGCTGATGAACACGAGACAGACTACATCTCCCATCACATATGTTCATATTTTTCTGACCCCTGCGCGTACTTGTTGTGCAGTACGATCGCCAGGCACTGTAGGGAGGTGAGCCTACGAGACAAGATAACTTCACAGAAACGGAATATTCTCTTGACAAGCTACTGCCACCAGATAGCCCTATATTTGTTGCAAGTGTATCTAAAACGGACTGACCGGGACAAATATAAAAACGTAACGTGATCTACAACCGCTCGCCTGGCAACAAAACTTGAACAGTACGCTGCACCGAAAGGTCCGGCTACGCCCACTGCGTTTAGTTCACGGGAGAACCAGTCACATTTCAGGATACCATTTCCGACTGAAACAGTTAATAACTAACTAACTAACTAACTAATTACCTAACTCCATACAGAATACTCCTTGAGAAGCTAACAGGGCCTCAGCAAGTTACGAAATGCCTCGCATTTTATGAAACCCGAAGGTTTGTTGCCGCATTCACAAAAGCCAGCCACCTGTCCCTATCCTAATCCAGATAAATCGAGTCCATTGAAGATTCATTTTAATATTATCTTCCCATCTACACGTAGATATTTGAAGTGGTTTCTTTCACTCAGGATTCCCCACCAAAATCCTGTAGGCACCTCTTCTCTCCCCACACGTGTTATATGCCGCGCCCATCTCATTCTTCCTGAATGGATCACGTGAATAATATTTGATGAGGAGTAAAGACAAAAGGAGACGCTTCGTAATTGAAATACTGAACTTTCCTTGAAGCATTCTGTAGGCTGCAGACAAAGTACAAACAATTGCCTACCCCTACCTTATACGCTTACGTACCTCTACTGCAATGTCGGTATAAATCACATTTATCTTCCACAACCCTTACATGTTGGAGCTATAGAAATTCAAAATTCCGCTATGGCTCATGCAGATTGGACCGATCATGCTCGGATCCGCAATACGTTTTCCTCAAATAACCATTTCAAAAATCATCTCATATCTTTTCGATGTTCCAGCTCACAGCCATCCACCCAACTTGGCGCTATCAGCCGAGGTACCTGTACAGCCGAACTCAAGGCCCTTGCTCTGAATGAACAATCAAAACCCATGCGTTTAGTATACATTACCAAGTATCTTGCTCTCTATCATGACCTACTTCAACTGACGTTCTTAAGTTCAATAATTATCCACGTAACTTCGTTAACACAAATTGACCTTCTCTGGAGTCTATCACGTTCCTCCATATAAGAGGTCACATGTAACCACCTGGACAGCAATCAATGTCGCACTTTCTAACAGAACTGTTAGTTTCCATATATTCGTTCTCAATCCTTAGTATTAGCTTCCGTTTTCAGGCGCGGTCGCAAAGCTGTGAAAAGCGACCAATAGCTTCCTGTCTGTCCCTCTGTACGTTATCATGGAACAACTCGGCTCCCACTAGACAGATTTCCATGAAATTTAATATTTTAGTGTCTTTCAAACATCTGTCGAGAACATTCAAGTTTTATCAAAATGTGACAAGAACAATGGGTACTTTACATGAAGCCCAAAGTATGTTCCTGACCAAATTTCGCTCAATTATTCTGAGAATGAGAAATGTTTCGGACAAAATTTGTAAGGAAAATCAAAACAGATATTAAGTTCAAAAACAATTTTCCCCCCGAAAGTCGTGCCCTAATTAGATAATGTGGAAAAACGTACTAAGAGCCACACAAGACACAGATGGTAATATGTCGCATGCGCATTGCACGTTGGATATCTAAGTCTACACACACACATTCAGAATTTGTTTCTGTTTTCTTTATTTTTATTAGCAATCAGAAACAATACAATCTATAAGCTAATGTGATGACTACACAAAGTACTCTACGATACCATGCATTACTATGACGTGGTAGGATATTTATCCAGCGATGTCACCTCAGGCTCCTTGTAAGTCTAAAGGCCAGCATGTTTTAGGTCTCCTAGTGTTTATAGGTTGTAGTAGTGGTTCTAATACACTCAGAATATGAAACACTTATGCTTTTCCGCGGCAACAATTGTTAGTCGTGCGCGCTTCAGTGTTACGTTGTACGTACATTGCCTCTCTGGAAAATATGATACGTAAGGCTAAACTTAGGGAAATATTAGGTCCATATCCTATACCCATTCCCTCAGTATATTTGGATCTTCACAAAACTCAGTATGATCATCGTTCCTCAAGGGACCACCGCACACTAATTTTCTGCCACCAACGAAGCCATTCTAGCCGTTGGTTGCCCTTGTAAGATGCAAAAGACCATAATATTCACTCGCGTTGCCCAGCAATACGATATAGAAATGTGCTCCAGTTTCGTGAGAATAAGCCTAAGACTTTCGTAAAATTGAGAGACAAAACAGCGTCAGAAGCGTATAACCTATATTTAGCTGGCCATTTACGGCCCAAAAGCAAAATTAATACCTACTCTCACGTTTAACCTTAAAAGGCCCTGAACTCTTTCCACAAATTGAATGGCCATCCACAGAAGTCTTACTACAAGCAGCAAAAAAAGCATACGGGGTTCTCTGCGATGTCAGAATTGAGTCTTTGTGTACGATACACACTATATTTTGTCGCCAAAGGTACTCGATCTAGAAAAGCTAAATTCTTTACAGAGACTGTTCATAAACCTCCTTACAATTTACTTTCAATTTTCTTTTGTGTTGTTACAAACTCGGTAAAAACAACTCGCGTTTTAGGAGTGTCTGCTAACATGGTTTTCTGCAGTACATATCCCTTATATGACTATTAACTATCTATATGGTTTGTCATATATTATTTATAAATATATTTTACAAAATCTACAAAACTGCTCTTGTACATATGCAAAGGCGTGCCGAAGGAATTTGGACAGATTCGGTTATTTTGCTTTAGGTTACGTTTCTCGTGTTAGGTTGCGTTGAATTGCTGGATGAACCCATATTGTAGGACATGGGGTGAATGTGGAATAGTAGGGTGAGGGTGTGATCACTGTGAAGGTTGCTGGAACAGCAACCTTCACAGTGATCACACCCTCAGCGTAGCACCACAGTACCGCAACCTGCCACATCCAACACTACCAGCAAATGCATTCCATATGCAGTAACACGTGGTCTTTTCTCCTGATGATGGGCATAAAGATGCCCGAAACATGTCGAGACTGTTGTCAATAATCAACATCCACTATTGACAATAAATCATCTATATTGTTGCATCTTGTTGGTTTTCTTTCCTCACGATACCTGGCGTATTTTTAAATATTTACACACGTTGATGGTATTCTAGCTATCAGATGCACTTTTGTTTCCACACGATTCTCATTAATGTGGCTTATTAAGCGACCCCAATGAATTCTGTCGTTCTTTGAAGCCCACTTTCCTGCAACAACTTCTGTATGTGTTTCCGAACTATTTATTAAAATCCCGTGTGTATAATATATGGGATTTTTGCGGTAACTCCGAGGCAACAAAAAGAAGCCTGCCAATTACTGAGATTGGTAGGCGTGTGTATGCGAACCTCTTACACCCCATTACAACCAATCGAATATTCACGAAATACTGTGTCCAGATGAGGGACCGCGGTAGCACAGTGGCTAAGATGCTGCGCTACAAATCGGAAGGTCGCTGGTTCGATTCCAGATGGTGTCATTGGAATTTTTTCATTGACGTAATCCTTCCGATCACACTATGGCCCTGGGGTCGACTCAGCCTCTAACAGAAATGAATACCAGGAGTATTTCGTGGGGGTAAGAAACGGTCAGTGCGTAAGGCTGACAACCTTACCACAATTCTGGGTCATTGTCACGTAATCTGGGAACCTTAACTTCCTGGAACCCTCTGGGCACCTCGAGCCTGTAATGGGACTGATTTTACTGCGTCCATATGATGACTTACAAGGAAACGTTTATTTTTGGTCCTATCTCAGCCACGACTGTACGGATTTTGCTACCTTGCCAGTCGCCACACATGTATTACATACGGTGTCAATTTGGTTACGATCTGCCACGAATGAAGGACAATTTGCGTATACAACATACTGCCTATTGGCCTATATTTGTGCTTCCATTCTTGTGATCTTAAAAATTTATTTTGGGGCGCAAACGGGAATTTCGCTGTTAACATATGAGTGGGAGGAATTATAAGTAATGTCTCAACTTGAGCTGCATCTGAAGGAATATTATGAAAGTGATATGAAAAATATAAAATACATTACAGCCTGATATTTATTTAAGAACTTAATACTAAGGAGTCTACCAAATCCCTCCATGTAAAAATTTAGTAGATAACTCACACAAAGCACCTTGATCTACGCCTACAAACTAACTTTTTAAAAGAAAAAAGTGTTGCAGACCGGTATTTAATTAAGGTCTTAATACTACGGCTTCTGGCAATTCCCACAACCTCATATAATTATTTAGTATGTACCTCACAGAGAACACAACGTGACGCAACAGGAGCGACGCGAAGCGGACAAAATGGCGACGATGAGTAAAAGACGGAGTAGGCTCTGCGAATAGCCGAAGAGGTATAAACAGAACGTATGTAGAACTGCGCACAACTCAGGCGGTACATTTAAATTTGAAAATATAGTGCGGCCTCACAGAACAAAGGGGAAATGTAGCGTCTACGGGTACGTCGTACCTTCGCGGACTTTCACAAAACAGAGCCTTGTGGCAATGCCTGAAAGTTTACAACAAATTTTACCAAACGGGAAATAAATATAGAGCTTATAAGTGGACATTAAACATTAAGGCTTTCGGTACTTCTATATTCACAATTACCAAACGCCACGTGTAACATCGAAAATATTTCCCTACTAATAAGCAGGTTTATGATTCATAAGAATCTTATAACACAGTGTATGTAGCTACACTGCTTGTGCCGGTCTGTCTAATAGCAGGATACTGTGATTTCTTTAAGTTAGGAATGAAAATTAATGAGTTTTCCCTTTTCATTGGTTCATCGACATCGCCCGTAACCACCATTCTGATAATTCCCAGACACCAGGCCAGCTTTAACAAAGCCAACTGTGCACTGTTAGCAGTTCCGACTGTTTAAGTACTTCCAATTGCTTTCAGAAAGAACAGCAATTAATTTCCCATCCTTAATATCAGAATAGTAATTCTGTAATTAATGCAGATAGGCCCTTGGCTGAAGTATGACTTCTAATGACACCAATTTGTACGAGGCGCATATTTGATGAACAGCATTATGTGTAGATGATGTACGCGCACCCTGTGGACTTTTGACCCTTCGTACGTGGGGGGGGGGGGGGGGATTTAACCCTTTTTTTTTTTTTTTTTTTGGGGGAATTTTTTTTTGGGTTGGGGGTTTAAAGTGAAAAAGGGGTTTTACAAATTTACGGGGCTTTTGGGGTGAATTTTTTTTTTGTT
>Ga0123357_10003399_pt1 | contig 18220 bp, 13 predicted proteins | sample TergutEmb28metaG_FD_89873 | JGI IMG/M metagenome (GOLD analysis project Ga0123357, IMG submission 89873) | Embiratermes neotenicus P4 segment gut microbial communities from Petit-Saut dam, French Guiana - Emb289 P4 | ecosystem: Host-associated > Arthropoda: Insects > Digestive system > Gut ... | reverse complement strand
GCCACACTGCAACGTAACACTAACACACATCGAACCAGATACAACCCATGAAGTAACTCAACGAATTAGTCGCAAGCTCCTGAGGATGGATGTATTAACATCCGAAACATGTTGAGCACTGAACAAAGTAATAATATAACAAGTGGCATCAAGTTGGTCTCTCTTTACTCAATAAGCACTGATCTTTCTGTCCATAGTTTTGACTCAGAAGGTGTCTTTTATATACTTACTACGGTAAATAAACAATAAAATTTACTTCAATGACAACACTGAAGGAAGTGGCGGCGCAACTGGTGCCTAATTAAGACGCGCCTCTCCGTCACTTGATGTCGAAAGCTCGACTGACTACGTAATTTTTTTTTTGGCGGTTGGGGGGGGGGGTGGTATTTGCATAATTTTAAGTTTTACGCATAAAGTTGCGATGACTTTGGTATTTCTCTATCGCAATATTGCATATTTCTCTTGTTTTAAATCCGCATAAAATGTGACCGCATTATATCGGTGTTCGGCCTGGATCAATACAGCCTAAGAATACAAACGTTTTACGAAAAAAATTGTGGGTGAATAAATTGTTTGATTGTCAAGTTGATCAAGAAATTGATGTGATGCAGTGGGCTGTGTTGTACAGCGACGCTCTCATATACTGAGATTCTAGGCTTTAGCTTTGGTAATGGCTGAATTAATTACTGAATATGGAGAACTGGTGGAATAACAAGGATAGGTACAGTCTTCTCCCAGTGTCACGTCCACCACAAATCCCACAAAAAAAAATCCTGGCCTCCGCTGAGTGTAGGCTAATGTATTATCTGATGTCTCAGTCGCCATGTATAATACAGTACGTTAAACAGAAGGGGGCGCGCGGTTGCGCTGTTAGTTGAGGCACTGCGCTATAAGCCAGAAGGTCGCGGGTTCCATTCTCTTTGGTGTCATTGGAATTTTTCTTTGACATAATCCCTCCGGCCGCACTACGTCCCTGGAGTTGACTCAGCCTCTAACAGAAATGAATACCATGAATATTTCCTGGGAGGAGGAGGAGGAGGAGGAGGGGGGGGGGGAGTAAAGGCGGCCGGGGTGTAGAGCTGACAACCTTGCCACCTTAATGTGCTTATTGTCTTGAAATATGGGAGCCTCAACCTCCTGGAACCCTCAGGGCCTGTTCGCTACTATAATGGGATTGCTTTACCTTTCACATTTGCTGTACGTTCAAGAGAGTATAGTGGCAAGAAGTATCCAGCAATCAGTTTCTTAGGCCACGGAACGTAATTCTAACACACCGGATATGGCGCTGTGTTACAGAGACGTGTTACTAGCTTACACTGTTCACACAGCTTGAAAATCCTAAAGAGCAGCTTTAAAATCAATTAATATAGCGTGTGCCATTAATACAAGCATGGCGATATATTAGACATCTCAAATGCATGTAGATGAGTGCAGGCGAAAGCATAAAAGGGGCAAATGTTCAGAGGAGGGGGGGAAGGGGGGGAATTCGATGCTGTGCAGATATGAATGGCAGGATAGCAGATTGCACGACCGGACCCGTCTCGCTTCGTTATCTCTGGCTTGTGCAACTTTACCGCATTAAAAAAGGTGCTTACTTCGTGAAAATTAACATGTTTGACGTCACACTCGGGATTTTAACAGAAACGCGTAACTACTGATGTTACCAAATACAGCTTTCGTTCTGTTTAAAAAACAAGTTTGTCTACGCTGTAGCATGAATCCGGCTGTAGAATACACGTACTCAACCGTCCCAATATGTGGAGCATCAGTAGTATGAGATTTTTGTATGATGACCTCTGCAAGTCTTCCCAACATGAATTTAAGGTACTCTGTGTTAATAGTTGTTCATTTTATGTCACCAAAACGTACCGATTAGCTTGGTGTAGCTGCTGTATGAAGTTTTTAACTGATTTCGGCTAATGTCATTTATATTGTGCAATTTAGAAGTCCGTTTACATTTGTGTCTAGCATTTCTGAACCAAACCGTACATTCTTCACCATCTTGTGTCATTAGACGGGCCTTGCCATGTCTTAGGCAAGTTATTCACCGGTCCGGCACCGCCGACGTCCACTTTCAGTCTCACATCAATCAATGTGGGATTTGTGGTAGACACAGTGGCTCGGACAGGTTTCTGTCCGATTACTTTGGTTTTCCCCTGTCAGTATCATATCACCTGTGCTCACTGCTCATTCACTTATCTGTCAGCAGTTGGAAACGTTGTCAAATAACACATATAATTATTCGAAGCTGTACAGTACACATAACTTAAAGTACTCTACATTGCGGTGTTAGTTCCACCAGCATTCTGACGCGTAGGTAATGTTAATCTCTTCTGGTTCTGCGTTGCGTTGCGTGACGTGGACAGGCAAAGGGTCGTGTTTGTTTATTAAAATTGTTTTTTAAAGGAAACGAATGTAAAAGAAATTCAATATTTTTTATTATCAGACTAGGTGTGGTGCGCTTTTTCTGTCCGTACTGCAAGTCTCAGCTCTGACTGGATCAAACATAGTCTAGCATTCCTTTGTTAAAATTCATTTTTACCGACAGGAAATTAATATGAACAAAATATAGACCGCAAAGGCTTGATGTAGGGTACATGACACGTACATCCTGCTCAGAGTAAGGTCAGGGGGCATTCATACAACGTTCAAAGCCCTGACTGCAAGTACTATGCTTTGGGCCAATGTTAATTTTGAATTCCGTTCTGCCGGACCTGCAACGTATCATGCCGACTAATATAAATACCCTTGACAGTACGAGATGTGCAAAATCATTCGCGTACTAACCGAAACATTTGAAAAGAATATAATTTCTTTGAAGTCCTGTGATACAGTAATCGATTCAAATACAACCATTTCAAAATCTTTCTGAATATTTATATTGTGTCTGCTTAGTGCAGGAGTAGGACGAAACCTCCTAGCTCACGTAAAAATACGTGAACTTAGGGTAGAGTTGTTACCTGATACCCAACAGAGGGTTGTGGACCGCAAGTGATGCACCTTATTACCCAGTCATTCCAGTGTTTCTGTGGACCGCATTTCCTGGGCCTATTACTTAAAAATCTGTCGGTTTGTATGGCTCCCGAGTGCTGTTTCCTCTCTGTACTGAATTTGTGCATTGTAAACCACCACCGAAGGTCTGCCCACACCCTTCCCACTTATTTGACAGGCGTTCTAATGCCTGCTGCTAACTAGTGGCGGATGATAGTAGCTTACCCTAAGAAATGATGCAAAGAAAAAGATCTAGGTAGTGCTTGTGCATGAGTCCCGAAAAGTTGGTTAAGCAGAGTGCTATAAAACACACACAAGAACGAAGACATATTCACATCACAGTGAATAACATTACTGTTGTGTTTCACCTTCGCACTTATCATCATACAAAGGTACGTTCATCTTTACAGACAATACACATTACAACCGCACCAGTTCGTTAATCACTGTTTCCTGTCCTGGTGTGTATCTACCATTATAACCTGTCTTTTACCATCAGGGTCTCAATCTAGCTTAGCTGTTATCAGCAGACAACTGACCTCGACACTGATCTACTACTTTCTGATCACCTCCATACACCATTTCTCCCCACTGGCCGGGTGCCCACAGGCAGTATAAGAATCCAGTCATTACGGTATTGTTCAGTAGAATCTGCTGACCAAACCGATCCTTGCAGCCACCACACAAGGCTGTACACAACATAAAAACCAGACCAGACTGAAGAAGTAAACAATTTTACGTGTGATTTTTCACCGTTTCTATGTAACCCTTTTTTCCACAACGTAAAGCAGAACAGAAAATTAATAAAATCTTATACACGCCATGTTAACTTTCCTAAGTCCACGACTTTTAAAAGTTAATACCGCGCAAACGGACTAGCCTGAAGACTTTCGAAAGTTCAAATATACAGCTTAAATATAAATTGCTTCAAACATCCCAACTTCGTTAACTCCACAAATTATGGAGAGGCAGTTACATTTGTACTCAACTTCATATAATAAAATTCTCAGTAAGAGTTGCAGCTGGGGACCGCCGTAGCACAGTGGTTAAGGTGCTATGCTACAAATTGGAAGGTCGCTGGTTCGATTCCAGATGTTGTCATCGGAATTTTTCATTGACATAATGCTTCCGATCGCACTATGGCCCTGGGGTTGACTCAGCCTATAACAGAAATGAGTACCAGGAGTATTTCCTGGGGGTAAAAGCGGCCGGTGCTTAGGACTGACAACCTTACCACCATCCTGGGCCATTGTCCCGTAATCTGAGAAACCTAACTTCCTGGAACCCTCTGGGCACCTGGGACTGATTTACCTTTTTTTTAAGAGTTGCAGCTACGTAGAAGGAACTGGTTGGGCAGAATGAGGCTGTAGTACCGACTGAAGCATACTTTTCACTTATGATATTTTCTGTTTATAATCACAAGTATTTCGTAATATTCATAACGACTGAAGAATAAGTCTGTTCCACGTGTACAGAATGGAAAGCAATTGGCACACAAGGTGATTTATTGTTAAAAAAAAAAGACGAATATATTACGTAGCGTATGTCCTGAGACGAGTCCATTAAGAGTTACATGCCACTGTCAAATGCAGTAGGACACTTCACAGCATCGTTACTTGTTACACGACGAATACTATGGCCTACTCTTAACCCTTGGTGTCTCATAGCCGAGCTGATACTGATGCGCAGGTATATGCAGTACGCATCTCTGATGAATGTCGTACAGATGGTAATGCGTTTGAAAGAATGTAGCAGCGTTTCCATGTAACAGGAACTTTACGATGGCTGTGAATGCAGGTTGCTAACAGACTGTACAGGCAGAGTCAGAGATGATCGCCTAATTAACCATTAACTGGTGTTTTTAATTTTGAGCACCTTGCCTGTTGACGTCGGGTCCCTCGGCCTCAGGTTCCATAATTACGGGCTGTTTTTATTTTGTTTTGTTTGCTTTTGGCGCAACAGCCCCCAGTCGGCCATGACCTCCTCATTCACGAGGTTTCTAGATCACACACAATGACGCATCACAGTCGGTAGGACTCCACTAGACTAGTGATCAGCTCGTCGCAAAGACTTCTACCTGACATCACATAACACAAACAACAGACGAACATCCATGCCCCCGGTGGGATTCGAACCCACAATCTCAGCAGGCGAGCGGCCGCAGAACTACGCCTTACTTAGACCGCGCGGATTTTTATTTTGAGCAAGGACAAATGTTAAAAGGATGTTGCTATAAGGTTCTGGTGCCCCCCCCCCCCCCAAAAAAAAACCTACGATTACACAATATATTTAATATTGAACTGTAACTAAAAGAAATGTATTTTATTGAAAATTTATTATATTATCCCATTCTATCTTACCGAAACACTATATGTTACAACGACAGTATGTTAATTGCATGGTAACGGTATTCTTCTAACACTGTTAGGTTTATGTACTAACGGACTGGATTTTAACTGGAATGTAACTTTGGTATAGCGGAATAACTCCCTGAAGACAGTGCATTGATGCATCGAAAGATATACTAGTGTTTTTTAGATACAAATAAGTATTAAATATATTGGGCATTTGTTGGTTACATGTTGTAAATAAATTGGGCATTTGTTGGTTACATGTTGTAAATACACTGGGCATTTGTTGGTTACATGTTGTAAATATACTGGGCATTTGTTGGTTACATGTAAATACACTGGGCATTTGTTGGTTACATGTAAATATACTGGGCATTTATTGGTTACATGTTGTAAATATACTGGGCATTTGTTGGTTACATGTTGTAAATATACTGGGCATTTGTTGGTTACATGTTGTAAATATATGCGAAATGCACGGTACACACAATTTACGAAATCGTCAGAAACATTCTCAAATTCTGAAGGTATATTTCAGGTTTCTTCGGGCTGACCATCATTGTCTCCTTCTGCACTGATTCAGTCGTGATCACTCACGCTGAAATCAATCCGACAGTCATCTGTGCTACTCTCATCATTACATTCCCTGTCATAGTCCTGTGACAGAACCTACCGAAACTCATGAAATCTCTGGTCATCAGTACAGCGAACAAGTGTCCTTTTATTTGAAGCCGTATCAAAATGGGTACAGTTAAGCTACTAGTGACGCTTGGTCCAGGGGAACCCCAGGACACTCAATATGAGAGGCACTGTAAGGGAATGAAGAGAGGAAACCCTTGACTGGAGAGAGGAATGAATAATATGAAAATGCTGAATAACCGATCGCTGTCTGTAAACAAAGGTTGTGTCAGATGAAGTAAGATCTCTGAGGTCCCTAGGACCCGCACGTCACCATTTAAGGGATAAACTGTGGAACGAGAGGTGTGAAGAAGCACACGCAGTACCGCACGAGAAGTGGGACAATCGTTTTGATCAGTTGCTCCATACTGGTAGTCGCTGAGGGCACATCTCTTTCCAAACGATCGTCCTTTGCAAATACAATTCTGCGAAGGGGTACGACATCACTACGCTGAGGAAGAACTCTTTTTTTTTTTTTACTCAGCAATCCGTGGACGGACGAAGCGTGCTTTAAGATTCATGTCATGTTCGGTTTCTACATCATCACAGGATAATTCTCGTGCTATCGACGAACGTTTCAAGTCCGCTTCTGCTTCATCGTTCGGTCTACTGCCGTAGCGAATATTTTTTTTGCCCCTTTGTGCTACCTGACACGCTTACTACTGAAATCTATTGTAACCGTCCTCTCAATAGTCTAGTGAATTCCTGGCTTCGTTTAATAAAATGGCAGCCAATGGTTCGCACGATCCTTTCTCAGGGATGATGCAGGGAAGTGTTAATAGGTCTCTTGAGGTATCCAGCCGCTTTCGACTCGGGGAGAAACATTTGTTGTATTCGGAACACTGCTCCATGTATTATTGCAGATATGCGCTAGTTCATATGGAATCAAAGCTGATAAGTTCATATACACACATTTTATACTGGTACTGGTCACGGGGTGCTAATAGGCACATGTGGAAAACACTGATTGATGCAGTAGCTGTTTTTCGCTGTAGACTTTTTCATATCAACTACACTCAATCGTTCCAGGTACAGCATCGTTCGCTGCATGTACTACACTAATTACGGCATTCACACAAGCAAGGGCTGTCCAAGCGGTAATGAAAAGGGTTATAAGGCAATTCACCTTAATGGTTAAGTGAGGCTGGACTATTGTTCTACAGCAACCGTTAGGGCAGCCGAGATACTGACAGTCCCTAAACTTACTATATTCACAAATACACGTAATATCACCTTTCATCCTTGAGGCTGGGTCGCAGGCTCCAACTTGGACCATGACCTGTTATAATATCTTACTTTTTTTAAACTTGTTTAATCGGGCCGTTTGAAGATGCGTCTGTACCCGTGAGGCACACTGTGTTTCAGCGCGACGGATCTCCAGCACGCTGGGTGGGTGGGGGACATGTCCGAGGAAGTTAGTTGAAAAGGTACGACTGACTACGTGACCTCCACGTTTCTTTTCCCCCTGTGGCGCTTCGAACCGATTCAGCGTCATGGTCTCCCCTTACGGGGTTCGCGATCACACTCACTGGACACACCACACTTGGTAGGACTCCTCTGGACGAGTGAGCAGCCCGACGCAGAGATCTTTACCTGACAACAGAACACTCACAAGAAACAGACATCCATGCCCCCGACGGGAGGCCTCCTCGGTTACCGTATCAAATCGGATGGATGTTGTGTGGCGACATCTGAAGGAACACGTTAACGCGCTCCCAGCCAGGACTACCGCAGGTCTAGTGGTACGATTTCAGGCAGCGTTCGAGAGAATACCTTCTGGCACCTGCCGCCTGCTTTTAAATGGACGGAGACCCCTTCAAACACCTTTCGTAACTACTGTGTGCTAATGTTTGGATCATTTGATACCTTGCGCCATTTCATGTGTAACGTGTATAACGTCTAACATCTAAAATATTTTAGACTTTCTTTTGAACAAGCAGTCACACTGTAGAGAGCTCGTGCGAGAATTTTGTTTCAGTCTGTATCACGACGATTGTGCTGACTAGGAAGAAAGAAAGAAAGAAAGAAAAAAAGAAAGAAAGAAAGAAAGAAAGAAAGGAAATAAGAGGTACACAAACTCAAGTCTACAAGATTTGCACGTATTGAGTTGTCAAATAAACTGAATTGCGGAAACAACAAATATCCGAGCTTGACGCAACACTTGTCTGGCAAATAAAACAATCTGTTTCTTATGCAAGGGTATACGTTTAATTTAGTAATTCTGTTTTCATATCCACGAAATCTTACTGCATTTTGTGTTCAACATTGTATTTCCCTGACTGCAGAGTGGTGACCAAGGTGTATTGCATTTTTTATGATTATGCTTCTGTTATTTGTCCATCATCTGGTGTTACATCAAGAATGTAACAGCAACGCAGCATTTGGGAAACTTGGGTAAGTTTTATTTTGCAGGTAAAAAAAAAGTTGGGAAACGCCAGTTCGGTTGTAACGGTGATTGAAAGTAACTCTCTATAACGGACCCAACTTCTTATGTACCTCTCCTTCTTGTTAGGTGAGGACGGATACAGATCATATATCTGAGACACAGATAATTCTGTGCAATTTTGGGAGAACATTGGACGATACACAAAGCCCAGGATTCAAGCAGTTTTCTTTCCTGCAGCGGATCTATACGTTTGTAAGTGAATTACAGTTAATCACCTTCTTCTTTTTTTCAGGCAGAGCCCATATCAGTAGCTGGGCTAACAGGATGACGCTATCAATTTTCCTGTACTCAGAACGCTGCCGAAAAACAACTTTCCTTAACAATAAGTTATGTTGCCTTCACAACTTTGACCATAGATATCGAATGCCACGCCCAGTACACAGCGATATCAGTTGTGCTTATGTATATATATATATATATATATATATATTAAAAAACAACGAGAAATGCACTGATGTGTATGAATGTAATTTTATTACATAATAACCGACATGTTTCGGCCACTTGTGTGGCCATATTTTTCTCAACACCCTGAAGATGGCCACATGAGTAACCGAAACGTGTCGGTGGTTACCGTGTAATAAAATTACATTCATACACTCCAGTGTGTTGGTCTCTTTATATGTATATTTTATTAGCGTACTGAACATGGAACATACAAAACTGACCAGTTGTATTTATTTCCGTACATATCTGCAGGCTGGGGATAGAAGAAAATACATCGTGTTGCAGTTCTTACGGCTGACATGTTCTGTGTAGGTACTGCTTGCATCCGTCGTTAAATTAGTGACAGGGTTTAACGAAATTTTGTAGCACTTGTTGCTCTTTTGAGAGTCGCTTTCCTTCCCTGTTATTCAGTGTTAGGCTGGGATTCAGTCGACTAGTCCAAAAGATTAGAAGTATTGTTGTTTTCGAAATATTTTACATCGATTAGAAATGTGACAAAATGTCATCTTCTTATGTCTGAGTAACTGAAATTTGCCTCTGCTTATGAAATTAAAAAATAGATCAGCTGGTTTCCATTCACACGTTTAAGAATAATGTCTTCTGCTATGTGACACCGCACAGTTTGATACGTGGCTGCCAGAGTTTCGGAGTGGCTACCGTCTCCACTGTCAGGACAAGAGATGTGGACAATCGTTTCCTTTAAGAAATGGGCACCTTTTTACCAAGCTGTACGGTGTCGTATACCGATGGAAATAAATCTCGTCTATTAAACAGAGCACAAAATGTAAGTAGTGTGTGACTTAACGGTTATGAACGAATGGGTCTAATAATCACATAACTGAAGTTAGGTATCGATTAGAACTGTTCTGCAGCTCACTGGTAATTTTTAAGTATCAGTAAGAAAAATAAAATAAACATAAACATCTCAATAAAGGAATTGCATATGGAACGTGTCTTGAGTACAGTCACCCTTTTCCCTTGTATTGCTATAGCAATAAAAATGGACTTTGTGTGCCGCGTGAGTAAAATACAGCATTCTGTGAACATGTTTCAGGGACTCACTGCTTTTCCGCCCTCGGTTAAAGAAGAGTGGAAACACCTTCTGACCTTAGGCTGTTATATACAGCAAAATGTCGTCAGGATGAACCGAAGCAATCAATATAAAGGCGAAGTAGATGCAGAGTTTTGTCTGTGAACACCATCAGGACGAATGGGATACTAAGAACTATAGTTCCGCTCATTAACCTCGACACTAGCTATTCTGGTTCATCAGCTTAATGTCCCGATCGCTTTACCCCCGGGAAAAACCCACAAGTACGTGGCCTAATCGAATAACGTTCGTGTGATTGGTCTGGATGGACTGCGACCAACACGACAGACGACGACGACGAAAACAATAGTCATCAGTCAGGATTGCCTATGACCGTGTAGAGATTCGAAACGAGTACCGGCGAAGAGACGTCTGAAGCATTATCGGTACCTGAACCCGGTCTGCTCCCCATTCCATCAGATAAATGCCGGATTGCCGCCAAGACATGACCTGAAGGCATTATCTTCATCATCATCATGATCTGAGCTGTCTGTTGATTTATACCTGTACGTAGTATAAAACCCACTGAATATGAATCTCTAATATTCGCCAGCTCAAAACTCAAGCTAAAGTTTCCGCAGATGGCCCTTCAAATAAGACGCTCTTGCAGTTATGTCGATCTGCACACCTTGACCTTCAAAAATTTGTTTTGTTAAGTCAGATTGGTAGAATAAACGGAAAACTGCTATTTAGAGGTAACTATTTTACGAAGGGTGGATAACGCACACAGGCGGAGGTACCGTCACACTGCCTTTCATCTCCTAATCGTCTGCTCATATCTGTAACTACTACCTCTCATGCAGACAGACATACATAACGATATGACAGGAAGCGTTGTGCTTATATATATAGTTCTGTGGTTCGTTCGTAGAGCTTAAGCATTTTATACGAGCAGCAAAGCCGATTTAGCGGCAGCACTTCTAACCTGTGTTCGACAGGAGAGTGTTTCGAATCTCATCTTGGACACACACTACCATGACAGACGTTTTGTGGTTTTCCTCATTCCCCCCAGGTAGATTCTGAAATATTACCTTTAATTAGTCACAACATTCCCACATCCTTTCGAAATTACTAATTTATTATTCCCTCACTCGAAGCTAATAACTGAAGTTTGTCTTTTCATGTAATTTTGTTTCTTGGTTTATTGCTTCCTGTTGTGGGCGGAGAATACCTGACTACAGTGGAAGGATAAGACGCATAATAATAGCGCTGAAAACATTTGAAATTGAATTACTTTAGAATAACAGCAAGACGTGCATTGACAGCCTAATAATGGAAGTTTACGTGTTATTTTAGAGACACGTAAGGCTGTTCGTTAGATTTCGTTGTTCATTCAGCAATTACGACGAACAATACCTGCATAACAATTGAAGAATTGGTAAGATTCGAAAATAAAGGAGTCAAGTAACAGCAGCATAACAACGAACACACAATAGGCAGTGAATAAAGGCTGTGGGTTTCTTTTGCTCTGAACATTCTGCTCACATTCCCTTTGAGCAGGTCGTGTTGCGATGCGTATGTACTGAGCCGCGTCACAGAGTCCGGTATAACTGAGAGGAAATAGAGGGGACTTGTGAGCCACTTGTGCTGTAGTCATTTATATCAGATTGTGTGCTGTTCGTGCAGTAGTTCACAGTGCCAGACAGCTTATGAGCAACTTATGTAGTAGTCAAGAATGTCTGACATCTTGTGAGCTACTTGTGCAATAGTCAGCAATGTCCAACAAATTTTGAGCCACTTTTGCTGTAGTCAGCAGTGTCAGACAACTTGTGAGACATATTTGCAATAGTCAGCAATATCCGACAACTTTTGTGCCACTTTTGCAGTACCCAGCAGTGTCAGACAACTTGTGAGACACATTTGCAATAGTCAACAATGTCCAACAACTTTTGAGTCACTTTTGTAGTAGCCAGCAGTGTCAGACAACTTTGAGACATGTGCAATAGTCAGCAGGGCCAAACAACCTATGATTCACTTGTCAGCAATGTCAGACGACTGTCCCATCGACGTAATAGATATTTTGTCACAAAATACGGGCCTCGAAAACAAGTCAGTAGTGATCACTGTCTCTTGGGAAGTGATGCCCTGTACTATGGTAGAAATTTACCAATGATTCCGAGGGTTATGTTATCTCTGTCTTTACAGAAAATGACAAATCACGCGAGGAGAAGAATGAACGACGAAAATATCCCAGAGGTAGCCGGTAGGTGGAGTGAAAAGAAGGAGAGTAGCATAGAAATTATATGGAGTCTTGCTAAGGGCCGTTGTGCAAGTGTGGAGCAAGTGGGAGACAAAGCTATGACTTTTGCTTTCGATGGTTATTTCGGATGAGATAATGGATAAACTACTGGCAGGATAATTTACGAATCAGAATTCGAATGCCAGCAGAAGCAAAGGTTTCTTTCTTGTCTTTCCAAAAATATCGAAGTCTGTCCTGGGACCCAACCAGCTTCCTTATTAATCGGTGCCATTTGTTCTTGTTATCAGCCACTGGGGCGTGAAGTTTGTTCTGATGCCCATTTAGGTCAAGGTTAAGAATGCATGGAACTATACCTCCACCCCTAATAGGAGTGGTGGTTAATACCAGAAAATACCAGCTGTTTTAAGGCCTTATTTTACTTTACAGTGCTGTAATATATATTATGTATTTTATCAGTTCCATGAAGCAAATATGCCACATACATATACAATACATGGCATGTGAACTGTGCTGTGAGGGGACATTGTCTTTCCAATTATCTGGACATAGACTCTGAATTTTCTTTGGTGGCTGCTGAATTTTTTCCAGCACCATTCTCATGGAAGCATTGTCACCACACTCCCACCCAAAGTGTCGGCACACGGTGTCATCACGCTTCTAGTCTTTAACTTTTTCACCAGCATCTCTATCATCAGCTGAATGGTGACGGGTTTCTCCGAACGCTTTAAAAATAAGTTGGGTCTACACTGCTGCCTGTTTTTTTTTTCGAGTAATAGAAGAGATGTTCCACGGAAGAACACTTCAGAAACATTTATTTCAACTTTGCTTCCGGTTAACCAAAGAGAATTTACAAGGAAATTAACTACTCCGTGTGGCAGGATCCGTTGTTCTATGCACGTTAATTCGGAGACACTTCTTCTATTCAGAATACAGGACAACAGGTTTCGCTAAAACGTCGGTACGTATCTGCCGCCCTACACCGAATGACGTCGCAGACTACAGTAGTCTTCATAGGCGCCGCCATGAACTATCGCATAACGCAAAGTTACTCTTAGTAAAGTATTACAACATTACCAGTAAAAATGGGGCTGCTGGCCACGGGGTGCAATAGCATAACCGTGTTTTTTTTAATGAAAATTCACACTTTTCCACACACACACAAAATTTATATGTACAAATATACATCAAAGCCGGAGTTCACATTCCGGCATAACAAATCGCTGTCACTTTTAAGAATGTGTAGGCTGGAATGATTGCCGGAGAAAAATCCGTAGGTATAAAACAGTCATTCTTAGGGATAATTGAAGGAGCCTGTAAGTTGCATGGCTGCCAAGTGGCGGCAATTGCGAAAGACAGATTTTCATAGTTGCTAAGTAGTGGAAACGTTATTTAACGTATAAAAATGGAGCAATAGAGAGGTACTGGTGGAGACTGAAGATGGAGATGGATACGTTGCAAATTCCATGCAATCGTGATTTGAAGTCTAGTCTTGGGTCAATGGACGGAGTGTTCTGTGACCATTGTAGCAAGAGATGTTAGCTCTCTATTTCGAATGTTTTGTGCACAGTTAGTGCATTAAGCCCAGTTAAGTGTCGAGAAAACGGTTCTAGAATTTAATGCCGCTCTTTTCTTTGTTCTTTTTTTTTCAAATTATTCACAATTATATGCCCTTGAGTATCACGAAACGTGCAAAGTGCGTGGTAGTAATGTCCAAATAATACGTGTTAGTGAAATGTGTGCATCTATCACTGTCCATTTTGTGTCCAAGAGCCAGATAACTTATTCACGAACAGTTACATTTAGCCGATTTTCTACTGAAAGATATGTCTCTGTTGTTTAATGTATATTGGTGTTATTTGTCTCTTGTTGAATATATATTGGTTTTATGTGTCTCTGTTGTTTAATGCATATTGGCGTTATTTGTCTCTTGTTGAATATATATTGGTGTTATGTGTCTCTGTTGTTTAATGCATGTTAGTGTTATGTGTTTTTGTTGTTTAATGTATATTGGTGTTATGTGTTTCTATTGTTTTATTATATTGGTATTATGTTTTTGGCGACATTTCTTTTTTACGGTTTCCTGTCATAATATAAACGAAGGGTTTTTCTAGTATATGATAACTCGCGACTGCATGAATTGGCGCATGCTGATTCAATTTTGAAATACTCTACTGCTCTAAATTGTCCTCCGTTTCCTTTCTCGTGATTGTCTGTACCGTACAGTTCTATTCCAGTTCCTTTAGGTGAAGACCAATTACGGGGAAATGTAGCAGAAACACGTCTGTTGCAACTTCTTCTTCTCCGACTCCCTCAGCCCACATCTGAGAATTTTTTTTACGCGAGATAAACGTCGAGTTTGGCTGATGTAGACACTTTACCCTGTTTGACAAGGTAAACGAGTTTCAGATGGTTCAAGCCATAGTTTCTCCCACCAACCCTCAACCCATTCTTTGTAACGGTCACCCAAGAACGCTGATCCCGAAACTAAAATATGACATCAGCAAGGTGTATGGATTCTTAAATCTGTCTCTCTAGAGTCATCTCCTTGACTTAGAGGAACACCGCAGTCACCGAACTTTTCTCTGCTCTCCCGCCGATCGATTTTAAGCCCGGTTTCTGTGGGTATAACAGCATTAAAATATTGGCACATCCAGAAGTCTCAAAAAGTGAATATCAGAGTAAATTGGGGAGTTTAGATTACAGGGCAACTACAGACGAGAAGCCTTGTGTTGGAGGTTTTATGATTTTAAATAGATAAGGAGGGGTTTTGTTTGATTACCTAGACGAGGGGTCACCAAATCCTTGCCCGAGGGCACATGTTCACCTGTCTTCCCGTTACTATGCGCCCACGGCGCTCAATTAAAGAAGCTTTACGTATGTTTTGTAATGAGAATTTTGAAGGCATTATATTCACAGTTTTTTTTTTAAATTAAAGTCAGAGCTGCGAGTCCTTTCTTGGAATATTCACCACTTAGTATTAAACTAGTGGTTGCGTGTCGTCGTTTATGAAGTAAAAAGTTTATTTTATATTGAGATTTTATTCTTTAGCGGGCCGGGTAGCTCAGTTGGTATAGCTACTGACTACGGGCTGGACGGTCTGAGATAGAATCCCGGTGGGGACGAGATTTTCCGTCCGTCCAGACCGGCCCTGGGGTCCACCAAGCCTCCTGTAATATGAGTACCGGGTCGTTGCCGGGGGTAAAGTGCGGCCTGGACGTGCTGCTGACCACACACCCCCTTCTAGTGCCGCGATCATGGAAGAGTAGAGCTATACCTGTACCCACCCTCTGGGCCACACCGGGCCTGCAACGGGATCGCTTTACCTTTACCTTTTATTGTATTACTTACTGTTCAGGAAATACAGATTACTTTAGACATGCACCTGCCTCGTACATGGGCCAGAAATAAGTTCTGAAACCTCAGATGGTTACTTAATACCATAAAGTTTGTTGACCCCTGATTTAGGCACTTTACTGCATATGATAAACATTATATAGTAACTAGTTGTTTGTGAGATTTTAGGTTACTTGAGGTTACTGTCTGACGCTCTGTGTTGAAAGGTATAGTTGTCTTGAAATTCCAGCTCTTCTCACCTAGAGATTAAGGCAGCCGGTTCTTCCGAAACGTTTGTACTTATCTTCCATATTGCACGGTATCACGTCTCAGACTTTATTAGGCACACATATCTGAAACTTTATTTCTTTCTTAGTCTGACCCCTTTCTACCTACTCATTGTAGGTGTAGAGGTTAATGTTGCACCTGGTCACACACAATGACACAGACACACACACGGTAGGATTCCCTGGAGGAGGGATCAGCCCGACTTACAGACCTGTACCTGACAAAACACAACACTCATATCAGATAAACATCCATACCCCCAGCGGAATTCGAACCCGCAATCTCAGCAGGCAAGCGGCGGCAGACCCACACCTTAGAACACGCGGCCACTGGGATCGGCAGGTTTATGAACCTCGGATTGTAAAATCTCTTATTTTCCACCGTACAGGAATATCATGCGTTGCAGATGCGGTGGTTGTAATTATACTGGAGAACATCTAATTCATTCACAAAAATTGAGTATAGAGGGTGCAGCATGTAAGTGAGGGGATGAAATTAACAATTTAAATCCCAACGGTAATGTATACCACCTGCCGTATGACCGAGGGACTGCATTTCGGCACAGGTGTAATTTATCTGTTCCGTTTGATTTTGAGAGTAAATACATATTACTCTCCGCACAGCATTAGCCTGTGGACCTTAATAGCTTACACGGGTTGTGTTCTCTGTGAGGTATGAATTAGAAGTAGCATGTAAGTGAAAACGACAAGATGGTGAGAGTAATATTTGAAATTAAGATCGTGGAATTCTAATTTATCGGTTAGCGTTAGAAATGCATAATTCGTAAAGATAATTTTGTGGTATTTAGAGCAGCGGTATTAATTTTGGTGTATTTAAATCGGGAAGGTTGCACGGCAAACATGCAAGACCAACTTGGAACTATGGACCCATCTCAACATGTGCTTCAAGATGGAAGACAGCCGAGAAAGTACTCGTCGAGATAATCGTCGTGGGACGTTCCCAGACGATCTTATTCTAAAACCAGATTACTTTTTCCAAACTGTGTATTTTAGCATTAGTCAGCAAATCAGAATTCTGTGGTCCTTAATTTGAAACCTCTGCTTGTCACCCTTCTGGCATCTTCATTTCCATACTGCTCCTTCCAAACGGACAAATGGGCGAAGCGTGGAGAACGTGTAAAAAAATTATGATTTTTATCCCCAACCCTCCCATAAGTTACCATTTGTCTACTCTTCTATTAATTCACACGTCTCTCTCTCTCTCTCCCTCCCCCCTCTCAGTTTTATGTGTTATCAAAGGATTAATCTTTTAAAGCTTAGTGTTTTCTGTATGCACTACCGGGTTTAACATTAAGAAATTCTGATAAGAGAAATAAAATGCCATCAACACAAATATTATACATTTATATCTTTTATGTGCCAATACGTTTCTACCCCACAGGGTCATCCTCAGGCAAGTGGTATAAAATACATAAAAGTAAACATACACAATTGTAATTATGTTTAGAATTGGAATTTTATTATTGCAGATATATTAGAATACATGTCACTGTCTCAAAAAAATTGTATAAAATAAAATTGAATTAAATTAAAATTGTAAATACCTTAAATTATTGTTTTAAAACGTTTGTGGATTATACTGTCGCACCTTGTCGTACTAGCACGTCCGTACTGGCAGTTCGTGTCTTGCGAACGATTGTATAGGCAACACATCAAATACCAGTCCCATTCAGACAGCACTATCTACAGCCAACCTTCCAAAACGAAGCAAAACAAACTCGCGCAACTAACCCAAAATAAAACAAAAACCTGCAAGACATCAGTCCATAAAGACTCTACTGTCGGTCGTGTACTGCATCAAGATACAACACTACATCAAGATACAACACTACATCAAGATACAACACTGCATCAAGATACAACACTGCATCAAGATACAACACTGCATCAAGATACAACACTACATCAAGATACGACACATCAAGACACAACACTACATCAAGATACAACACTACATCAAGTTACAGCACTACATCAAGATACAACGCTGCATCAAGATACAACACTGCATCAAGATACAACACGACATAAGGATACAACACTACAAGATACAACGCTACATCAAGATAAACACTACATCAAGATACAACACTACAAGATACAACACATCAAGATGCAACACTACATCAAGGTACAACACTACATCAATATACACTACATCAAGATACAAGACTATATCAAGATACAACACTACATCAAGATACAACACTACGCCAAGATACAACACTGCATCAAGATACAACACTACATCAGGATACAACACTACATCAAGATACAACACTGCATCAAGATACAACACATCAAGATACAACACTACATCAAGATACAACACTACGCCAAGATACAACACTACATCAAGATACAACACTACATCAG
>Ga0123357_10003398_pt1 | contig 18220 bp, 7 predicted proteins | sample TergutEmb28metaG_FD_89873 | JGI IMG/M metagenome (GOLD analysis project Ga0123357, IMG submission 89873) | Embiratermes neotenicus P4 segment gut microbial communities from Petit-Saut dam, French Guiana - Emb289 P4 | ecosystem: Host-associated > Arthropoda: Insects > Digestive system > Gut ... | reverse complement strand
GGACGCTTGTGAGTGCGGTAATGAACCTTCGGGTTCCGTGAAATGCGGGGAATTTCTTGACTAGCTGCAGACCAGTTAGCTTCTCAAGAAGGACTCTGCACCATGGAGTAAGTAAGTAAATAATTTATCAACAATACATCCATTCATGTCCCATATACTGATGTATGATTTCCGTGTTGAATAATTGTATCATCACCAGTGTTCTATGTTATTTTCTGTCAATATTTTTCACTGTTATACTCACTGCTTCTTATTGTTGCATTCACACATGCTCACTTACGTGCTTACTCCATCGAACCGAGTCCTTCCTGAGAAGCGAACAGGTTCACAGTCAGTCAAGAAATTCCCCTCTTTTCATGGAATCCGGAGGTTCATTTCCGCAATTACAAGTGCCGCCACCTGTTGCACACATCCTTACTCTTCAGTTATCTTGTCGTGGTTTTATGATACAGTAGTTAGCATCTAAGTGTGAATGTCAATAAACGATGTAAATATGTGATTGTAGTTGATTAATAAGAATTAGCACGAAAAGTTGCAGCAGTAGTTGGCATTTGTACTCATTTACTACCGGCTGGGTCTTCTCGTGTTAGTACCAACTTTCGGCATGTTGTCGCAGGCGTCGTATCATTTGCACGTTAGTACGACAAGCATGACATAGATAGCACCAGTTTCATTGGACTGCATAGGTTACGAGGTATGGTAATCATCTGAGCCTGTTTCACAACCTGTGGCCAGTGTGTTAAACTGTCAGTAGGTTAAAGTTATACGGAATGCGGTAATGTGAGTTGAGTGTTATCAAAGATGAAGATTTTAACGCATTTTTGTGTAGTCATTTTCGCATACACTTTACTGACGGCAAGTTACTGCAGGCGCCAACACACCCAACTAAGAAATGTTCTGCTGATTATCGGTGAGAATGTAAAGTGAGTTAGGTATAGTCAAAACATTCACATCACAGTCGCCCGGTTACGGAAATACTTTCGTCAGATAATTTATAGGGGCGCATCTAGGTTGGGATTCGGCTAGGTTGGTAGCTCTCGTTAATGTGGGAATTGTACACATTTTAAAAGCGGTTCTAGGCCAGAAAAGGGGACGGTAATAGCGGTGGCAACCTTGTTCCGTTAGAGTGCATGTCACAGATATGTGATATTTGCGGCACAATTTTCATAAAAATTTGTTGCTTTCGATAACACAACATAACTGTTTAATTGCGTTTTTAGCCAAAACAGTATTATTAAAGAACAGTGATATTTAAGTGTTGGGTACATGCATCAGAGTTAGCACTACCATCCTGTGCATTCTGAATTATGGACATAACGGGAGGGGACTTTTTCATGAGACCAGACTTTCTGAACTTTGTATTGTGCAAGTTCATTTATTCTTATTGTGCTTGCCCAAACCTTCCAACATATCCAGTTTCTTATCTTAACCGGATTTCTTCACAGTGAATCCGAATGAATGAAAATGAGGGCCAGTGAAAAATAAAACCATATATTTTGACTCATTCAGATTTCCATATCTATTCTTTTTGTGTGAAACATCCCATTGTAATTTACACACAGTAAACTGGCTGGCAAAGACCATTCACGACTACATTTGATGATTTATACTCTGATTTATTGTGACATGTTTTGGCTTATATTCAGAAGCCATCATCAGATGATGTAACCAAGAAAAATTATCATGCACATATCATTAAAATATTTCATTCCATTAAGTAGAGACCCAGAATTATAGTCATTGTTGTTTCTGGGAATCAAAATTAATTATATATATATAAAAAAAAAGGATATGTGTATAAAAATATGTCTTTATCATGTGCTTTGACACGAAAGGATAGTGCATGTGTGCTAAATAGATTTTAAGGGGGAATAATCTGTATTTAATAACTTATCTGTAATATCTTTGTTGTATGGTGATTATTACAGAACAGTTAAGTAGTCACGATCACAATATTTATTCCAACAACTGCACAACAACAAAAATTGAATGGTTAAGGCTATTTTCTATCTCATTTGTGCTGCTTAGTTCCTTCATAATATTCTTTTCATGTCTAATAAATCATTTCAAATAATTTAGAATTTTCTATATCATTTTAACATTTTTAAAATTGTATTTTATTTCATTAATGTCACTGTATTGCGGTTTACGCCAATTACTGAAACACTCATGAATGTCTTTTAATGTTTCATATTCATTATTTTATAGAAATTTATGTGTTTTTAAATTGGTCTATCCAGTATTAATACCCCACTTCATCTGTCTTTGTAATGAGTATTTTAGTTCATGTGAGATATATGGAGATTTATTATTTCATACTATATGTTGACACTGTTTTACATACCTGACCTTTTGTTACATACTGTTACAAGCATGTGTAGGTATTTTGTTGATATGTTCTGTATCCAACTGGTTTTCTTTCTTTCATGGATCTATGGAATGTATGAGGAGTAAATGAATAAATAATATATTGTGCTCCTCTTACATGTTTTGGCCTACATTGGCCATCTTCAAGGGGGTGGTTAACAATGGAAAGTGGCTAATTATGATACAGATGCAGATATTATGCTAAAATACACATTCAGATGTTTAAAACTTGGAAATATGTAATATTTATAAAGTATCATGTTATTTGTGAACTTATGTAAACTCTTTCTAAGTTTTAAATATTTTAATACATAATTTACTCAACATATGTATTTTAGCATTGTAACTGCACATCTGTAACACAGTTAACTACTTTCCTATGTTAACCACTTCCTTGAAGATGGCCAATATAGGCTGAAACATGTAGGTGGAGTGTTTTATATATATATATATATATATATAATGTGTGTGTGTGTGTGTGTATATACATCTGTTGTCTTTTTATTGCTATGCAGTTGGAATAAATATTGTGAGCTAGTTTATGCCATGGAACAAGGATAATTTTAAATAAGTACTAAAGCTTAAAATAAAATGAGACTTACTGTGTAGCTGATTGGATGGGACCCAATTTGTAGATGTTCAATTTTCAATTTTTTTTTAATTTTTATTTCTTGTTCCCAAATGGCACTTGTTGTAGTCTGTAAAATGAATATATGGTTTTATATATATATACAAGTTATTGACATACTGTGTATGTGTGTAAAATGCCATTTGTGTCATTGAAGAAAGTTACATAATATTGTAGAAGACTGGTATAACCCTGGGTACGGTTAGGCCACTCTTGTTTTGGAGGAAGTACTGAAGGAAGACAGCAAAGCATCATAGATTAAGAGGATACAATATGTTGTGTGATGATGTCAAATATTATGTTAAGACTAGCTGGACACTGGAGAAATTGTACATTTATAGAGTGGCTAAAGAATGTAATTGATAAGCACACATTAGTCCTAACATAATATTTGTCATCACACCACATACTACACCCTCTTAATATGTCATGTCTAATTGGCTTTCTTCAGTACTTCATTTACAACAAAAGTGAAAGTGGCCTAACTATAATGAGGGTTACAGTACCCATGTATATTATTACATAAGTAACTAAATTTCATCAATTACACAAACGGTATTTTACATATCTATCTATATCTATCTAACTATCTATCTATCCACCCACCCACCCACCTACATATATATAAAATACCTTGTATTTTTTGTAACTTTTACAGGATGCTCATTTTACAGACTGTAACAACGACTTCAGAAGAAGGAATAAAAAAAAGAAGTTTTTTTAAGAATGAAACATCTACCAGTCAGGTCCAATCCAGTTAGATACGAAGTAAATCTCATTTTATTCTAAATGTTCTGCATGTCCTTAATTTTGGCTCCCCAGAACAACTGTAATAACTATAATACAGTAAAAACTGAGATCCAAACTTCATAGAATAAAATATTTTAACCTGGTGTATACAATAATCTTGCAATATTATATTGCTTTTTAAGAGAAGCTGAAACATGTTGCAAAAAATTAAACAGCAAGATATCATCAGATATACCTGTGATTGACAGTCTTTACTACCCAGTTTAATAACAATTTTCATTGTAATAATTTTCATCAATAAATAATCTTTTATGCCCTCTACATTTAATTCTTAATTTCAAAAAATTCTGTGTGAAACCAAAGTGTTTAAACTAGTGTTTTCATCGCTTTAATTAATAGAGGTCCCTTCACACACTGGACAAATGCACATAAGTTGTCATTTATACATGGATATTCCATCCTTAGGTACCTGGTTTAATATGTTCTTTTTCTTATTTTAATGTCAGATTCCTCCTGCTGTAGTATGTCTGGGCTTTCTGAACTGTACATGGGCTAATCAGGAATCATCCATAGGCTGTGTAGTTGTGCAACTCAACATTTTTGTGTCAATATTATGGGAATACTATCTACCCCAAAATAATATGCTTTTGCCCATTCATATTATTGTACTACTGTCTGTGACAACACAACCATTCACACTTTAACCACTCATACACTACACAGGGTTTTTTGTCACCAATGTAACATACCAGAAAAATTACTCTCAGAACATGAGTGAGGACATCAAGCAATCTCAAAAGTTCTTCATAGATATATCACATTTTACAGGCAGGTCTTCTTGTACATCAGGGTTACATTCCTGAAAAATGTCATGCAAATCAAACACAAGATTCCTGTTTAAAACGCTGTATTTCCTGGATATTAGGGGCTTGACAACCTCATCCTATATAGTGTATGACTATACTACTAATGGACATGGACTTGTAGATAATGTGTGTACAGTATAGACAGTATATATATATATATATATACTGTATAGTGTGTATGTGTGTATTTATATACAATATAGTTATTTCTAATATAATAAAAATGTAAGACTCACATTCATTTATTTGGTATGGTCCATTCCAATAGGACTGTGGTAGTCATGCTACACAAACACTTTAGGTCCTGACTTAGCAATGTGTGTAATTCTATCATCATTATCACGAATTGTACATATGCTATTGTAAGCGAGTTGAACATTGCAACATATGTCAACAATTCATTGCTACCTACTTCCCAATGGACACACAACCAGCCAACCGGATCTGACCGCCTACACAGCCACGGCACTACACCACACGCGCCAAAAATACCATTAAGTCATCAGCTTCTGAGGATGGGCACAAGGTAGCCCGAAACATGTTGAGCAACTTATAAAGGAGAAATAAATATAATACTAAGTGACATCTAGTTGGTTTCTTATTCCACATTGAATTCATTCACCTTTTTCAAGTAGGCTTATTATGTCTCATTTCTCTTCAGTACCAATTGTCTTTTGCCAATTTTGCACTTGGATTGCAGTAGGTGATGTAGATGTAGATTTACATCTCTCTCATGTTGGTAAGAAATACCATTGCTATTGAAGAGGAAACTAAATGAATCGCATGATTATACCATCAGTGTAATTAATCCCTATGTGTGACTGATGGTGTGACAGTGAAGTCACTTCCTGCTAACCTCTTATGGAAGATAAGCATGGCCATGGGTCATCCTTGCCAAATTCTGTTAAACCAAAAATTATGGTGTATATTAAAAATGGTTAGATTTTCAAGTCGCATTAAAGAGAAATTATGCAAAAATGAATCACATAAAACAAGACCTGTCAGTAGTTATATTACTTTTCTCCTGTTTACTACAGAATATGTTTCTCTTAATATGCAAAGAGTAGTCCTGATAGAATTTGGGCAAGACACAAGACTCAATTAGAGTACGCTTCATAACCATTCACATTTGGATGCAGATTTCTGGGTATGGATGTAAACCTGCACTTCCATAGAAGAAAGCAGACTTTGAGATTATAAATGCCATTTTCCTTACTGAGAGTACACATTGAACTCTAGGTAACCAGTAATGATCATCAGTTTTATGATCCACTTATTAGTGGGCATGACTGACCTGTGTATGCATTCCCCTCTTAAATGGATCCTGTGTGCAAAGAGCAGAAGGACAACACAGACCATTTGTGGAAACCTTAGGAATACATTTTCTAACATTCTTTTTGTCAGTGAACTTGGGTGATGTGAAACCCTTTCTGCTTGCCTTATCAAAGTACCAGAACCTCTCCAGAAAAGAAATTCACACTCTGTGTGTTTGCTTTAAAGTATAGTTATGAGACTCTGAAAGGAGCTTTATGGAACAATTTATAGAAAGTGTGAATGCACCACATTCACCCAGTCATAGACATGATGGTCTACCATAAAAAACATACTGTAGTTACTCGAATGCAAGATGAGGTTATTTCCTTAAATTTGGTGCTTAAATATGTGAAACCATCTTAAAATGACATATCAAGCACCAAACTAGAGAATGCCAAAATGGAACTCTCTGGACAGAACATGCATAGCCAAACCAAGGCCTGTATTACCAAATTGTCATGTGTAGACAAAAGAGAGAATAGAGCGTGACTAAAGTTAGTTAATTGAAAAAAAAATCTTCTTTTTTTGCACTTCATCTCCAGCATCTAATTTTGTAAAGAAGCACATTGTTTCGGAAGTCAGCTGTGTTTCATCTTCAGACTAAGTGGCATCTAACCTGTTTGACCCTTTAGATTCAGCTGTTTTCAGGTTTTCAGTCACTGCACACCATGGAAACAGTAAACTTGTTAAGGTATGCACCTGAGACCAGATCTAGTCCAAGGGTAGTTACAGGAAAGTGGCTGTTGAAAAATTAAAAAATTAACTACAAGACTAAAAATAAAACCTGGACCAGTCAACAAATTAAAAACGATCAAAACAGCCTTAAACTCAGACTGATCAAACCACAGAGGCACAATGCAAAAATCCTGAACACATGTATTTAAAATTCTTAACACCGTTTGTGGAGAAAATTTTGAATCTTTGTGAGTTCAAATAAGTTTATAAACCAAGAAATGTGACTGTATTATTTAGTCCATGTGAATCATAATGGGATGGCAGCACATTTCACCAGAAGTGAGTGTGAAGGGTTTCATGAAGTTCTGTATATCCAGTGCAATGGATGAGACTTAAGATGATATGTTGTGGGATAGCAGCATAGAGGCTGGGAATGTTAGGAATGGGTGTGATGAAGATGAAGGCACTGGCTGTGAAGATGGAGATGGTGACACTGATTGATAAAGGTAGATAGCATCTGACATGCATTGTGTATTAAGTTTGTGAAATTAATAGTAAAATATTTTTTTCTTAGCAGACATTTTATTTTTGGGGTGTCTTAGATTGGAATTTTACATTGTCCCTTGGCTGATGTGTTTTATCTGGGGAGCCATCTTAAATTAGGGTCAGCTTGCATTCAGGTAAATATGGTACTATTTTAAAGAATGGGAGTGATAGTACAGAGGATGGTATCAGGGATTCCAGGCTGCCTTTGTGTTGGTGCTTCATTGGAGACTTACTCTTAAATTTCATATGATGTTTGTGTTACTGTATTCAACTGCAAAGATCTAATAATATTGCATATTCCATGTATATAGTTCAAATATTTACTGTTCAACCTGCATAATGCAGTGGCATCAGGTAAAATGTACCTGGTAGTCTGTGTTGCATATTTAATTTCAGCATGTTTTGGTTCATACAGAAACATTATCAAGGAGTTACACTTAATTTGTGCAGTAGTGTATGTAAGATATGCTTCCATGTAATCATACCGATATTATGGATGTTACACAGCAACATAATGCAAAGCATCACGGTACCTTACTTTGTCGCCCAGGTTGAGTGTTTTTAACTTATGCATATATGATCATTAACTACTCAAACACTTTTGTCCTTATTTACACAGTACTTGTATAACAAAACATTGTATTGGTGATAAATCCAGGTTAAAATAAATACAGATTAAAATAAATATGTATTCATTAAGAACGCATCTATACATTAAAATTTTGGGGCAAGTGTCTACTGTTCTTAATTAGTATGCTGATTCAGTTGTGACAGAATAAAGAAAATTGTCCAGCCTTTTTGAAATGTGTATATGAAGCAGAAGTATAAAGGCAGAGTGGAGACACCACTACGTAAACACATTTTGACAGGACAAGACAGATTTCTTTATTCCCTGGCAACAGAATCAGCAATATTAATTAAAAACAGTAAATGTTCTTATGAATACTTTTAATGTATACATTTACATTTTTATGTTTTTAAATATGTACATTTAAGGTGAACCGAGGTCAGTGTAAATCTGGGGCAAGTGTAACCTATGCCTAGTATCTCATATGACACTGCTTGTGACATGGCGCTGCTTACCGGATTTTTAATCCGCTGTATTCTAGAACGTGCATGTATAGCAGTGGAACTGCTTTGCAGGTATTTGAATAGTAGATGTGTGATGGTGTGAAACTGTTGTTTTTCCTCATTGTTCAACCAAGGGTAGTTCATGGATTTTCTGTTACATAAGGCAGTATTTCACTGTGGGCATCAATCTATTTGCAGTAAGTATTTACTAATTATTACTTTAAGATATATTAATAAGTGTCATACAAGTAATATTGTTCTTATACCTAAAAGCTGTGTGGGTTACACTTTCCTCGACAAAATGGTCACCTGGGGTAAGTGTAACTTTGCATAGGTTACAATTACTCCATACTTATAACAGTCACAAATCTAATCTTTATCATCAACTTTGTTCTTACTGGCAATGTGTTTTATCACAGCAGGTCTTGCAGATATGGTGTGTACGTACAAAGGCAAAATGTTACCCCCTTCCTATTCGAAAGAAGACGTAAACACAGCTATGGAGATTGTAAAAGTGGTCAGATGACAATATGTAGGGCTGCAAAGCTTTATAAAATACCTAAAGCTACATTATTCAAATGTGTGGAGGGATGAAGGGAGGTAAAAAGTCAAATGTTGGGTATACCAACTGCTCTCCCCTTCCATGAAGAGAAACAAATTGCAGAGTGTCTTAAGTTGATAAAGATATGGGGCTTCGGTCTGTCCAAAAAAGAAGTTCTGGGGACAATAGGCTGGTATGTCAATGAAAACAAAATACCCACATCATTCAGAGGACGAGTTCCTGGTGATGATTTTTTCATCCCCTTTAAAAGAATGCATAAGTTGATTCTAAAAAACCACTAAGCGTCGAAGCATGCCGAAAAAAGAGTAATGACCCATTCATAATTTCTGAATATTTTGAGGGAAGTGACAAATAACATTTCTTCAAGGCCAACATGGAACCCAGATGAAACTAGTTTTTGTTTGGATTCCAGCAGAATTAGGATTGTTGGAGAGACAGGAACTGCTTCCCATTGAGCTAGCAGTGGATGGGGTAAAGAGAACATAATTGTTTTAATGGCAGCAAATATAGCAAGTAAAAAATTACCACCATTTTTTTGTATTCAAACTTAAAATCGTATGGGACTCCTGGATGGCACCAGCTGGGGAAGAATGTCCTGAAATGACATGCTGTGACCAAAAATGGCTGGATGGAAGCAGAAACCTTCAGTAACTACGTTATGAAAAGCTTCATAGGAAACATTTACCCTGAAAGGCCAGCTGTATGGATCTGTGATGGTCATGTTTCTCACATTGGCGTGGAACTTCTTGAAAATGCAAGAAAAGAAAATGTTGTAATTTTGAAGTTGCCACCACACACCAGTCATGTTCTCCAGCCGATGGGTCTTACTGTTTTTAGGCCTTTAAAGCTAAAGTGGGATGAAGAAATAATAAAATGGCAGCATAGAAACTATGCAAGAAAGTTACCAAAATCAACATTTTCATCCATAATATCAAAGATCTGGAAAAACATCAGTCCAAATATTATTCAAAATGGATTCCAAAAAGTCAGAATTTCCCCCTTTGTGACAGTGTTGTTTTGAAGGAGGAGTGTGAACCAGAGGCAAAACATAGAAGATGGTCAAGTTTCAGGCCAAGCCAAGAAGCTGCAACATTGCTGGCAACATCTTGTGCAGAAGGAACTGAAACATTGCTGGCAACATCTCATGAAGAAGGAACTGCAACATTGCTGGCAACATCTCATACAGAAATAACTGCAACGTTGCTGGCAACATCTCATGCAGAAGGAGCTGCAACATCTCTCCTGTTGAGGTTTCATGCAGATGAAATTGTTTGCCATCCATCAGTGAGAGTTTTACCAATTAGTCAAAATAAAACATTTGAGGAACTGCTGTTAGAGCAAGTAAAACAATTGCCCCATGTGGAAACTGTAAGGAAGTGGATTTGTGCAGGGAGGAATTAATAATGTCGGGAGAGGTAAGTGAACGAATGAAGGAAACTGTGAGTAACAATGTGAAAGACAGAAAAAGACAAGAAAAAAGAAAACAAGCAAGAAAAAAGAAGTGAGTGGTGATTCTGAACAATTAAAAACCCCAAGCTGTGATTTAAATGGTGCTCAGTCTTCTCCCCAGGTGGTATTTAATATTTAAATATGACTTCCCGGCTTATCTGTAATTACATTCAGGAAAGGTTACATAACTTGAGAACTTAAAACATAACATTTCAAACTGCAGCGTTACTTACCAATATTATGTTAATGGTGTACCTTTCTTATATTGAAGATTTGATGTCATAATTTTGTGTGATTTTGCCATAAGCTTTGAATTCTGTCCTCTTGCACAAAAGTTACAGTTCGGTGTAATTATTTATTTGTGATTTAAGAGTTATGTTACTGGAGACGTATGTTTTTAACAAGACTGTAACACTACATCATCATGAGAATAAATACACTCTTTTAGTCATATTCTTTCTGCGGTACAATAGCACTCTTATGTCTCCAAATGAAAATATAAACCACCAACTCACATTCCACTACTGTCACAACACTTTCATGATAAGATGTGCCAGAGGAATGTTACAATTAGGCTAACAGCAGTACTGTAGTAAGGCGTCATGTGTCAAGAGTAAAGTTTGAGAGGTCAGTGTGAAACAGTTTGAAAATGGATTTCTTGCACAAGCCTACTTGGCAATCATGACACCGACAAATTGACTCCATCTGTTTCTTCTGTAATGAACAAGCAACATGCCATCTTTGATATGTAAGAATTTAAAGTATGTTACAGTCTTCCATTTCTACTTACCCCATTGATATTTACTTAATTTGTTTGGTAGAAAGTAGTTGTAAGTTCCACTTCCCTGAAACAATGGGTTAAGTGTAACATAGATCTCACATAATATGTTTTTTGTTCCTGAGCTACAACCATGAATTGTGTTCTTCTTATATTTGTACCTCAGTTAGATACTGAGTTTGTAGTCAACTGTATGAAATTTCAACAAAATAGAACCTAAATTCAGTGAGTAATCACATAGTGACTCTTTAAATGCCAAGTTAAATCCCATCTGCCATTTGCTGGCATTATTAGGAGCTAACCCTATTTTCCACGTTAGCAGGCTAAGGGTTAAATTTCAACTCTTAAAAATAGTGGTTCCACTTGTCCTGGTTCACCTTATACGTATCGCAGTCTGTCATCATTTTGAGTTTGACTCATCGCTCAAACATTATTCCTCGACTACTGAATTATACTTGACTCCAGCAAGTTGCATTTGTGGTGGAGGGATTAACAGATAGGCAACGAAGAGTAATCATATATAAATTTTGTCTTTGCCTTTAATAAATTAAAATTACATTTTTTTCCATATCATCTGTATTGTACTTAACATACGCAGTGTTAATTTGTAGAATGTTCCAGTACTTAGATGTGACAGAGAAAATGGAGGAGGCAGACCTTATAAATATTTTTGACTTATAGTATCTCAAATTAACAACAACTGAAACTTAACTTACACGTTTATCCTTATTTGACATTCAATGAAAGAATGGTTCTAGTCTGGTGCAACGTTATGAACTGCCAGAAGAAAACCTGTACATACATATTACTTCTTACACTGTGAACTTTGTAACATTTATTCATACTTTAAACTTCATGAGTACTCATATGTCTCTGTTTTTAAGTGTATATTTTCATATATTTTTTGCCAGCTGATGATGGAGGATTTGAAATGGGGACATATAGGAACAAGATATGTCAGACACCAAATATAGATGCCTTAGGCAAGAGAAGCTTGATTTTCAACAATGCTTACACGTCTGTGAGCAGTTGTTCACCCAGGTACAGTAAACAATTTGTTCTGAGGCCACAATTTTTGTTTGTACAAATTGTGCATGAACCAGGAAATTTCATGCTCTGGCAAAAGCGGAGCATCTCTATTTTGTGAAAAAGTTTTCATTTTGAGGTGGCAGTATATTATCTTAGCAACTGAGCCCAGTTATGCAATAAAGAAATAAGCAAAAACACATGCAATATAATGGAGGAACATGTTGCCTGGAACTAAAGTTAATGACTCCCATAAGACTCATTTGAATGACACCTGCCATGAGAGCCTGGAAACTTATACCAGTAAGACATGACTGTACATCAAGGGTGAGAAAAACTTCCCACAAATTACTGAATCAACTCAGCATCAGTTGTTAAATATTGTTAACAATAATATACTAATTTATATTACTTTCAGTACCGAGGAACAGTTGCCACTGAAATACAGAGCCACCATCTGAATGGGAAAGCCAGGTTAGGGCTCTATTATCAAGCTGTAGAGACTCATTAATGGTAGTTTGATTGCAGTACATTGGTTACTCTGTGTCATCTGAAGGCTCGGGCAGACAATCCACTTTCATATGCAGGGTGTAGCTGATATAAATAATTTTTGTTTATGAATATAAGTTCAGAGTAATACAAAGAATTTTTATTTTGGAAACTGATATGAAGAAGAAATCATATATCATAACACAATGAGAAGTTGGGAATCCCAGTGTTTCATTTGCCTCATAATCAACAGTATATTGACTGGTGAATACATATCGAGCAACAGGCTTCTTGTTAAAGAGGAAGCAAGAATGATCACTACATGTTCTTTTAGAATAAAGTTTAGGTGATGATGCAGTGCACTCTGCAGCATATCCTTGAAAATCTTTTAAGATGTTTATTCCAGGAAGACAGATATGAAAGTTAACTGTAGGAGAGGGTGTTGAACCTTGGGCCAGTTTTTGGTTTTCTTTTTTTTGTGTGAACAGGGTTGTAAAGTTTCAAATGCTGCATACTGTTGCACATGTATCTGGTAACTGATTTATATTTTGTATTGAAACAATACTTCATTTGTATGGCTATTGATGATGTCTCAAAGGTGACCCAACTGTTGTGCCACCTGATGTACTTTGGGACTGAAGTCAAGAGAAGGGTAAAGTGGAGAGTACGTTTACTTTTCACACTTTATGTAGGTACAGGGCCTGTAGCCTGCTATAGTAATAAATACATAACAACATATGTTATCAGGATTGGAATCCTTACTAATGGAAGAAAAGTATGTGCCATCAGTATTTTTCCAATAACATTCATTTTATATATCTACAAATAAAGAACAAGAAATATGCAAGATAAACTATGTCCAACTTAAAATAAATTCAGTTACATGTACTCATATATTTTGTAAAGCTAAAGAGGCAGCTTGACACTATTTCAAATTAAATTTGCAAAATCGACTGGAAAACAGATGCTTGTCATTTGGACAGTTCTGCTGGTAATGGTGGTGGAATTTTCCATAATATATCACTGTTAAGAATGCTGAAATACAGTATTCATTTTCTTTGTCAAGGATAAATTTATTGGTGTTGTCCAGTCATTTGTACTAGTTCATTTCATATTCATAAAAATCATTCACTACTTCAGTTATGTTATGATAAATGCCTCTGTTACCTCCTGATTTAATAAAATAAAATCCCCTTTTGCAGCATCACCATTGGCAAAACTTTCTTCATTATCATTTGCATTTTCTTTTTCACTCACTTCTACATAATCATCATTACATAATCTGCTTGTGGCATCTCATCAGATCCTTTTCAAAGCAGTCAACAGTAATAAAGCTCTTCTTTACCATTTTCTTTGTAATTGTTTTCCCTGAATATTTCTTTCTACCATTTCTGGCTTTTTGGTTTCCATTTGCACTCTTCTGTAGTGTGTCTATTAGGATCCAGTTTCTTCCATGCTTTCTTCCCCCAGTTTTTCTTGGTCCATTGTTAGGGAAGGGTCTTATTATTTCAGGGGTTACTTTCATGCTCCATATAGATCCAGCTGATGTTCCTCTTTCAATGTTGTCCTTGGAGCTTGAAGGTGCAGTGACTGGTTCTGTTAACTGACTGTAAATTTGGTTGGTGATGTAACAGGATAGGAATTATCTACATTAAAAATATTTTCATTTAGGGGATAAATTCCTGTCACATGGAACCCCTTTTCAGTGTTGTGTTTGGTAAATTCCTTGCTGAAATATTTTGCAATAGTGCCAGCAACACTGTAAATTGTTGACAGGTTTGTCTGGGTTTGACATCATCCACTCATTAAGACAAGCATGGTATTATGTTTTATATGGACCAAAGATGGTGCAATCCATTGGCTGTAATGTATGTGATGTATGAAGCAGCAGTGTAAGCAGGGCAATGCTGGCATTTCCTTTTGCTGTGTTGATGACAGGAATTGCTAAGTGCGACTCATAACTGTCTAAAATCGAGAGAACTGGGTCTTCCTTACAAAGCAATAAAATGCTTCAGATAGTCACGAAGACCCTCTCATTTCACCACCCTGTTGGGTTTGCACCTTCAATTGGAGCTGTAGCAGCACCAGTCAACTTGTGTTTCTTGAAATGCACTCTTGTAAATATGAACATTGGAGGAACATGGTTATGTGGCATTTACAGAGACAATCATTGTGACATTATCCCTCTCTCCCTTGAGTTCAAACTCTGCACTTGCTTGTGTCCCTTATCACAGATAATTGTGGGAGGAACATGAAAATTTGTATTACCAGTCTCATCTAGTCTAAATTATAGATTTTATTATGTGTGAAATTATGTCTTGATGTAAGGTCCTTTAAATTTTCAAAAAAATACTTTTACATTTTTACAATTAACACTTGTACATCAAGCGAGACTAATAGCTGTTGGTTTTCTCAAACACCAGGACTCATTATGTTTCTTCAGGGTCCTGAGCCACATATTGCCAGCACAGTTGTTCAGTATCCAACTCTCTTGTATAACTACACCATTTTCTTTGCCACACAAAAAGCAGATTTCAGAGCTTCCTTCATTGTGAGATTATAATGTAATTATGCAACCTATTTAAAATACTTAACCAGTTTAATTTCCTGTATGGCAATGAAAATTTTCTTGAAACCATTTTTTTGTTACTAATAACATATTTTATGGTTTGTCCTTTGGCTACTGAATCTACTTTTTTTTACCTGACATAGTTGCATTCTCCTAGAAATGAAATAATTTTGTATGACAAATGTACTGAAAATACACACCATGTTTTACCTTGGCCCATGACCCAAGGTACAACATGACATGATGACCCAAGGCACAACAGTAGACCAAAAAAGGAATAATTACACAAAATTTAATAGTTAGGTTACATTTCAAGGCAAGCTGTTTACATTGAATGAAAGAGCTAAAAATTAAGTTCATACCTGTGCCTTAAATCATATAATAAATAAAAACACTGGAACACAAAACTTTGTAACAATCTTCTTGAAAAATGCTTGACATAGCCATAATTTTCAAAATGTTCTAAACAGTAAACAATGTCCTGCCAAACAAAGATTCATACACAATGTGCATGATGGAGAAATCTTAAAAAGTAGGTAGTAATCTTTTTACACATGCCTGCAGATGATTGATTGATGGCTAATGGCTGAAATTAAAAATGGCTCAATGTACATCACTTTCATTCACACAGAGCCATAAAACTGATTCATTTGATACCATGCCACAGTGTCATTTTTAACTGGTTCAGTGAAGCAGTGTGTACTGGTGAAGTCAGTCAATTTCTACCTAATCTTACAAGTGAGATTACTTCAGCTGTAATATAAACAGGTATTCAGGTACTGGTTGGCAGAAACTCTGTACACAGAAGCTGAACTTAAAGAAATAATTAGGCATGCAGTTTTGGCAATGTCTAGCCAAAAACTTTGAAGAAGTTTTAATACTTTCATCACCAGGTGGTAAGCATTTCTGAGAGTTGGAGGCCATTTCCATTTCTGTTTCAACATGTGGTAAGTTATATAGTAGAGACTGTTAATATAGATTACACAGGCAGGTGTTTAAATTATGTTATTGGGTTCCACTTTGAGCTGCACATCCAGTACTGATGATGCATTTGGAATACACATTTTGAGGTCCATAATGTATGTTTACTATTTTCAGGTACGTACCTTACCATGATCAGTGTGGGGCTCACTTCAGATTTATTTTAATGTCTTACCACCTTGTAGACATCAGCCAGAGTTAAGGAAATCATATTGAAATTAATGATTAATAATGTTACTTTTATAATTTTGGTATGTGCAGTCAAAGAATTTAATTAAAATTTTCTTGGAAGGTTCTCTGGCCTACAGTTATTTTTAAACAAAAATGTCTGCCCCAAATTACAAAATGATTGCCTGCAGCATTTCGTTTATTATAGGATGTGTGTAATTTTTAAGGTCTGCATATTATAAAACATAGAGAATTTTATTCATAATTATTATCATCATAATTCCTAGTTTCAAACACAATTCTTGAGATTTCATCTCAGAAATAAAGTTTAAAAACCTGTGGAAGGTGTTACTGCTGAGGTCATCTACCAACTAACCAATTACTTGTCATTTATTGTAGTCGTTCAGCTATCTTAACTGGGTTACCAGCTCACCAGAATGGAATGTATGGTTTGCACCAAGGAGTTCACCATTTTAGTTCCTTTGAAAATGTCAGAAGTCTTCCAGCAATTCTGTCAGACCATGGAATAAGAACAGGTGATATATAACATGCTCTTATAACATACAAGGCCCACAGTATGGAATACACTGAAAATAAATTATCTGTTTACAGTCTGGTCCAGTGTTTCTCAGTGTGCTGGGATAGCAAAGTCAGTATAGTGACTCTCCATGCACTGGATGGCACAGGGGTCAAATTCTGGTGGGGGTGCATGTTTTCTGGTTCTATCCAGACTGGCTTTAGGCTCCACCCATCTTCCTGAACCATGGATACCATGTCTCCTTTCTGGGGGTAAAGCAGTTAAAGCAGAGTGTTAACCATCTTCCCCCATCTAGTGCCAAGGTTAACAAAACAGTAGAGCTGTACCTTTACTCCCCCTCTGAGCCTTCTTGGCCTCTTCTGGGTTATACTTGCTGTTAACTGTATGAGTGTATTTCAGCTTTTTCCAAATGGCAGTACACTAAAATGTCATTCAGTTTCATGGTTCACCAGATGGTATGTTCTCATGAAGCTGTGTTTTAGTATATAGACATCAGTGAATGATAAATTTCAGGTTTTCCTAATAATGATTTTTCATCCATTTTGTTTGTGTAATGTCAAAAGTTAGAATTATTTGTGTATGATCAATTTGAAAGAATGTGGGAGGAGATAATTATGGCCTACTTTAATGTACTCTGCAAACCCAGTTGCCTAGAGGGAGGATGCGAGAAAAAATATGAAGTACATCAGTCAGGATAGCCCAATTCTGGGCCAAGGTTTCAACCACCAACTTTCAGAATACAAAGCAGAAGTGACAATTGTCCAAGTGCCACATTCAATAAGGATGCATGGATGCTTTAATTATATATCTATAGGCAAAGAGAGTGGTTGGCACTGTGACAGTTATTGGCATCTCTTCATTCTTTTATGCTGTAACAAGCTTTTCAACCATAATGGCACCATCACTGAACGATATTCGGATTCAAGGATGTTTCGTCTTTCATGTGGTGACTGAGTTACCAACCAGAAGTGCTTTGTTTAGCATCGTGGCTGCTTGAAATCAGATGCTGTTAACAATTTGAGCAAAGAAAGGCAATTTATTAAGGTAAGGTTTAAGCACATCACTTTCTAATTTTTTAATTTTATTTTGTAATCTGCATGGCAGCTTTATGACACATGTATACTTTCCTGAAGACTTGCTGTATATGATCTGATGTAAATTTGTCCATGTTAACTATTGTTGTTACGGAAAGCCAGAGGTCCAACAACTGTAACGAAAAAATACAAAATTTTAGTTGTTGGCATCCTATGTCAATAACTGTATAAAACTTACAGGTGTTCTTCAGTTTTTTTTTTTTTTTTTTTTTTTTTTTTTTTTTTTTTTTTTTTTTATTAATTTTTTTTTTTTTTTTTTATTTTTTTCGCCCCTTTTTGTTTTACTTTTTTTGTGACTATTTTGAAGAAAATAATAAAATTTTTTTTTAAAAAAAAATTTTTTGTGTAT
>Ga0123357_10003395_pt1 | contig 18227 bp, 14 predicted proteins | sample TergutEmb28metaG_FD_89873 | JGI IMG/M metagenome (GOLD analysis project Ga0123357, IMG submission 89873) | Embiratermes neotenicus P4 segment gut microbial communities from Petit-Saut dam, French Guiana - Emb289 P4 | ecosystem: Host-associated > Arthropoda: Insects > Digestive system > Gut ... | reverse complement strand
TTCAAAAAGTGACGCCCTCGCAGACCAGTGAGGCGATGCGAGGACGTCGGAAGGATGGGAAGGTTATGTGGCAAGGAACAGTGGAACGAGCCAAGATCGGGGACGCTTGGTCGATTGCGGGATGTGCCGATTTTGTTTGTCAGGTCAAAGTATAGACACGTGGAACAGCTGGACTGCTTAGGATTGAACATGAAATACTCCCTTTGAAAGTACGGTGGGAGAAAGTATCGTGGCTGGTGCTCATACAGCTCCGCCAAACTCCCACCTGGTGAATTCGCCTACGGCTACAACCGTGGGCGGTTTTATTTTCGCCCACCCTTCTCCTCTTCACTTTCCGCATCAGTGGTGATTATTTAATTGGTTGCCAAAAGTGAATATCGCTGAAGCAAAACGCTCGGAAACCGTTAACGATTTTCGACCTCCAGAAGAACCTATACCCTCGGTGTCTGCCTGCCTGCATCTCCCTCCATCATCGGAGCGTTGGCAAACAAGGTCGTGATAGCCGTTAGGCCTTACGACCGCGCCCGGAGGCGTAGCGTAAAGTCGGTCGCGTATTGCAACTGTTCGCATTGGGGTCCGCATATCCTCGAGTGTCATTTCATTTCTACTTTCTGTAACCATTTGTCAAGACATACGATGGGCGCTACTTTGGATGATTTGGTGAATCTCATGGCCACGACGCCTTCGCCGGAGATGCTCACTTTATTGCTGAACAAGAATCCGGGCCTGAAGGATTTGGACGGAAAGCCAGTGACGAGTGGCTCTCAATCTCTGGCCTCAGGGACTAAAATCGATGTGAGTCCGCTTCTTGAGCTTTTCGACCAGACCGTACGCGCTAATGTGGTCAAAGATGCGCCGAAATTCAATGCAGCTTTCTCGTCGAGAGACGATGGCCTAAATAATGCGCCCCATACGGAAGCTACTCTTAACTTGTATTTTACTCCTGGAAATACTCGACCGTCTGATTGTGCGTTTGCTATTACCCTCATTTTCGAGAAAGCACTCATGGACTCCCTTCGACCTGGTGAATATTTCAATCCGAAGACGGGGAACGGCCTTTTTAAATTAAAAGATGACGGCCCGTTTATCAAACAGGATCCCACGACAGGTGAGGCGATCATGCCGATCATACCGGTGGCGGTGAATCTGCCAGAAACTCCAGCGTGGCGCTCAAACGCAGATGGAACTGCATTAGGCCGCGATTGACCGATGAGACACACATTTCCATCCCCCACTGTAGACAAATCCTCGCCGTCGGCAACAATAAGGTACCAGTGTCATCACTCACCTACCGGAGCCCCATATGTCATTCATCCCCCCCCCCCTTCGTTCTTCCCGCAGAACCCTCCAACTCCTCTTCCTGCTCACCGCCGCATTCCTCATCGCTTGCACCTCCCACTCCAACGAAAATCAAAAATCGAAAATGGGGGGGGGCGAAAATCGAAAATCCGACGGCCTCGCCTACTCCACCGAAACCCTCGACAACGGTCTCACCGTCATCTACGCGCCCATCCCGACCTCACCCGTCACACACGTCCGTGTGCTCTATCACGTCGGCTCCAAAGACGAACGCCCGGACCGTCAGGGCTTCGCTCACATGTTCGAACACATGATGTTCCGCGGCTCCGAGCACGTCGCGCCCGAAGAACACATGAAACTCGTCGGACAAGTCGGCGGATACTCCAATGCGTTCACAAGCTTCGATCAGACCGTCTACTACAACACCGTACCCCACAGCTATGCTCCGATGGCCCTGTGGCTCGAAGCGGACCGCATGAGCTCTTTCAAAGTCTCGCCGGAGATTTTCCACACGGAGCGCAAAGTAGTCACGGAGGAATGGCGTCTCCGCCGCAATCAGCCCTATGGCACACTCTTCGAAGACCTCTTCGCCGCCGTTTTCACGACACATTCCTACCGCTGGACGCCCATTGGCAACATGGACCACCTCGCCGCCGCTGATGCGGGCGAACTGCAGGCTTTCTTCAATAAGTATTACATTCCCAACAACGCCATCCTCGTGGTCTCCGGCCACGTCGACCTCGATCAGACGAAGAAACTCGTTCGCCAATATTTCAATTGGATTCCCAAAGGCGAGCCGTTCACGCGTGTTTCGCCGAAGGAGCCCGAGCAAACCGAGCCGCGTCGCGTGGATGTGACGATGAAAGTGCCGTTGCCTCGGGTGATTCTGGCTTATCACATGCCGCCGGAACGATCCACGGATATCGATGCGATCGGGTTGATGATGGCGATCCTCGGCGACGGCCAGTCTTCGCGACTTTCTCGCGCCCTGGTCACCAACGAAAATCCCCTCTGCATGCAGGCGGATACGATAGTGGAGAGTCTTGAGGATGGCGGATTCATGGGCGTGATGGCAACGCCGTTAGCGGGCAAGGCCCCGGCCGCGGTCGAGAAGATTCTGCGAGAGCAGATCGCCGCCATGCGTAACGCACCCGTGACGCCCGAAGAGCTCGAGAAAGTCAAACAGCAACAGCGTGTGGAACTTGCCAAACGCTGGGAGACTGCCGAGAGTGCCGCCAGCGTGCTCGGCGAAGAAATGCTCCTGCACGGCAACCTCGACCGCGTTGCGAGCGCTCGCGCCCGCCTGGAAGCCATCACCACCGCCGACATTCAGCGCGTTGCCAAGATGTATCTTGCCGATAACAAGGCAACAACTTTCACCGTGCATCCAGGAACTCCCGCGCCGGAGCAGGCAGCCACCGCACCTTTCGCATCAGCATTGCCGCCGATTGCGACCGCCACTCCCAGAAAGGTGAACTTCCCCGCCGACTATCCCACTTCGCCGCCGATGTCCGGCAAACTCCCCGCCGCCATTTTCGAAAAAGGCACCGAAGAACTCATCCACGGCGTACACGTGATCGTCATGGAAGACCACCGCATCCCGATCGTCAACTGGACGCTGACCTTCCGCCAGGGCGGCCACGTGGAACCGGCCGGCAAGGAAGGCCTCGCCGCCATGACCGCCGACATGGTCCGACGCGGCCCCAAAGGAAAATCCTTCGACCAGTTCAATGACGATCTCGAATCCCGCGGCATCGATCTGGGCATCTCCGACGGCGGCGATTACACCGAAGTCTCCGGCCCCGAAGGCAACGCCGCAGAGTGCCTCAAAGAACAATTCCCCTACGCCGTCCAGGCCACCCACGACATGCTCGCAACGCCCGCTTTCGACCCCGCCGAGTTCGACAAGCTCAAAGCCCAGACGCTCAGCGCCCTGCGACTGTCGCTGACCAACACCCAGCAAGTTGCCGGCCGCGAACTCAAGCAAGCCCTCTACGGCGATTCTCCGCTCGGCCGCCATAAAACGCCCGCAACCATCCAATCCATCACGCTCGACGACGTGAAGCAGTTCTACAATGCTGTCTACCGCATCGACAACGCCGTGCTGATGATCTCCGGCGACATCACCATCGCCGACGGCCAAGCCGCCGCCGAAAAAATGCTCGCCGGTCTGCAAACCGGGCAACCTCCCAAAGCGACCTACAGCTTCCCCGCGATTCCCGCGAAGCGCAACATCCTTCTCATCGATCGCCCGGAATCCAAACAGAGCACCATCCGCATGGGCATCCGCGCCTACGACATCACCAGCAACGACAAGTACCCCGGCTCGCTCGCCAGCCAGATGCTCTCCAGCGGCATCGATTCACGCCTGGGCAAATACGTCCGCGCGGAAAAAGGCTATGCCTACGACGTCGCCGGCTACTTCCGACCAGGACGTCAGGCCGGCGCCTTCTTCGGAAGCACCGACACCAAATGCGAAACCACCGCCGACGCCATCGAAGCCATGTTCAGGGTTTTCAACGACATGAGGACAACCCAAGTCCCCGCCAAGGAACTCGCAGACGCCCAGTTCCGCGTTGCCGGCCAACTTCTCATGTCCACCCAGACCATCCAGCAGCAGGCCGCCCAACGCGTCGCCGGAATCCTCAACAACTATCCCATCGACTACTACGACAACTATGCCCAGCGTATCGGCCAAGTCACCACCGACGAAGTAAAAGCCGTGATGAACAAGTACGTCTTGGACGGCCAGATGACGATCATCATCGTCGCCCCCGCCGCCACCGTGAAACCCCAACTCGAAAAACTCGGCAAAGTCGAAGTGCAGCCTATGCCGGCGACGGAATAGGCGAGCGCTCGGATGTATCACCCTGTCATTCGTGTAGCGATGGCGGCGTGAGTTCGCGCATCCCCGATCGGTTTAAAAATAAAAATCGTCGGCTTGGCGGAGCGGGCGAAGTGGGCGGCGGTTTTGGCGGTGAAAAGTTTTTGGAGATGATCGGTATCGATGCCCGGGAGTTTACCGCGGGTCTTGACTTCGATGTGCGCAGATTGGGTGGGCGGGATGGCAAGTTTTTCAAGAGCATTGAGAAGCTTGGATTCGGAGTAGGGCAGAATTTGGTGGAGTTGGAACGCGGTGAGTGCAGGATGTGGCGGAAGTTGAGGGGAGGGACCCAGAAGATAGCCGCCGTCGATGGTCAGTGGCGTGAGATGAAGGGAATCCGCGAGAGGGGCGGCAAGCTGGCAACGGGTCAGAGCAGGGTCGAGTTCGTAGAGAAACTGGTAGGGGGGAGCCCATATAGCCCCGGCTTTAGCCGGGATTTGCTTCCGATCGGGCGTGGCAGTGTAGCTGAAGAGGAGGCGGTGATTTTTGAAGAGGGTGGCGGTGCGGGTGTTGGGAGGGAATGAAAGGGGGGGGGCGGCGAGAGCCCCGACCCACAGGACCGCTTGGACGACAACTTGGTTATGACTGATGATTTCAAGGTGGCAGGGGGGAGGTGGCAGCGAGTCGAAGTCGACAGCACTGCTGAGTTTGACGGCCCCGCCGGAGAAGTTTTTCGAGGTGATGAGTTTGTCGAGAAAGTCTGGTCCGGGAATGAGGTCGTGGTAGCTGGCGGAGCGTTTGCCTTGCCAGCGGCGAGCGGGATCGATGTGAAAGAATAGTGAATGGTGAATGCTGAATGCTGAATGCTGAAATAAAGGGGCGGTGATGTCGGCTTGTTGGGTTTGAATCGGAAATTGGGGCGGAGCGGTTTGGGCGTTGTAGCGGAGACAGGCCAAACGCGCAGCGGAGAGATCGACGGCAGTCGTGGGTGCGACGTTCGCGAGCGCAAGCGAATCGCCGCCGATGCCGGCACAGAGGTCAAGGATTTGCCCGCCGGAAGGGAGTACCTGTGCGAAGCGCCCCGCTTTATGGCTGGCAACGGCGGAGTCCGTGGCCTGCTCAAGCGCCTCAGGAATAGCGTAAATAAAACGATCGGCAAGAGCGGGGAACTTCTGACGAGCTTTAGGCTGAAGCTGCGTCAGAGTAAGAGCAGCATGGACGGCAGCTTGGGGAAAAAAGTTGCGAAGTTTCTCAATCTGAGCGATTGTGGGCGACGGATTGTCGGCAAGCCGGGCCAGGAGCGAAGCACCGTCGTTGGAGTGGAGAAAGTCGAGAGCTGCGGCAGTGATATCCGAGTCATTGGGAGAATAAATGCTCATGAATGCCATGATAGCGTAGAAGCCCAGGGACTGGGGGGGGCAGTCCCTGGGTTTTTGATGTAGAGTAAGAGCAATGCGTTGAAAGGACGGCGGCGTGTCAAAAGCGGCGGACGATCAAAGGTCGGACGGAGAATTGGTCGCAGCGATCAATGCCGGCGATTGGACCGCTTTCGAAGTCCTCTACTTCCGCCATCGCGATTGGGCCTATCGCCTGGCATGGCGGTTCTCGGGCGATGAAGCCGACGCACAAGACGTGGTCCAGGAAGTCTTCGTCTATCTCGCACGAAAATTCCCCGGGTTGCAGTTAACGGCAGGGCTGACGACGCTGCTCTATCCGGCGGTCAAACACACAGCCATTACACTGCGAAAAAAGCGACAGCGGATGGTAGGGGGGGGAGAGCTGGGAGATTTGGAGATGGGGGGAGTGGGAGACAAGGGGACAGAAGGAGATGGGGAGTTACGGGAGCAGTTGCGTGAGGTGATGCGGGGGTTATCGGAGGAGCATCGGGAGGTGGTGCTGATGCGGTTTGTGGATGAGATGAGTTTGGACGAGATAGCGGCGGCGTTGGGTGTGCCGACGGGAACGGTGAAAAGCCGCCTGCATCACGCGGTGAAAGGACTGCGGGCAGATTCGCGGGTGAGGAGGTGGTTTGAGGTGTGACCGAGGAAAGGCCTTATTTAGCCGGCAGGCTTGCCTGCCGTTTTTTGGGTGGGGAAAAAATTGTTTGAACCTTTTTGGTGGGCTGGGTGCTTAAGGACATGAGGGCTTATGATGGATTGGAATGACGAAAATTTGCCGGAGCGGGTAAGGGAGGAGTTGAAGGGCATGTATACGCCTCGGGGGTCATTTTCAGCGGGGCGGGACGAGCGGATCTTGCGGGCGGCGATGAGTCATATAGCCCCGGCTTTAGCCGGGATAGGCTCGCAGAGAAGGGAATGGCGGATCAGGCGCTGGGGGATGAGCGGGGCAGTGGCGGCAGCAGTTGCGGTAGTGGTGGGAGGATTCTGGTATGTGGAGTGGGGACACGAAGCGAAAGGGGAGAATTATGTGCGGACGGGCGATGTGCGGGATGCGTTTTATTTGGCGAGGGAACTCAAGGCGGGCAAGGCGATGGGGGCGCAATGGGATGTGGAGGGCAATGGCGTGGTGGACGAGCGGGCCGTCAAGGCGTTAGCGATGGCGGCCGTCAGAATCAGCGATGCGGAAGGGGGCGCGCGATGAAGGGCGTCAAATTCGTCAAATTCGTTCAAGTCGTCAAATTCGTGGTGGGAGCAAGGCAAATCAGAGCCGCGACCGTTAGGGAGCGACAGGCACCGCTCCAGCCTTGTCGCACGGTCGCTCCCTTACGGTCGCGGCTCAGATGGCCTCTGGTGTTGTGGGTGGTGCTGATAGGTGTGTGCCTGGCGCAAGCGAGCGATCAGGTGGCAGCATTGCAGCGACCGCGATTTGTCGCGGTGGACGTGGTGGTCGATTCGAAGGGCGTAGGCTTGGGCGCATATCAACTTGAGGTCAAAACGCCGGTAGGGACGGAGATCGTGGGGCTGGAAGGTGGCGAAGGCCTGTTCGCGGAGGCGCCGTTTTATGATCCCAAGGCGTTGATGGGCCGCCGGATCGTGATGGCGGCGTTTTCGACCCAGGGCGCGGAGAAACTGCCGCACGGCCCAACGCGGGTGGCGAGATTGCATTTGCAGACTTCGGGCGGGGCAGGGGGGGGGGCGGGATTGGACAAAAAATTAGTAGTAGCGACGGATTCGCATGGGAAGACGATCCCGGCGGATGTGACGCTGAAGATTTTTGAAGGAGCGAACAGATGAGAAGTCGGAAAAGATTGTCGGCATTGCGGATGTGGACGCTGCTGATGGCGGGGCTGGTGCTGGCGGGGCTGGTTTGGACATGGGCCTGCAGTTCTTCGCTGACAAGAGAAGGCAACAAGCAGAGCGGAACCTTGCTGCTGCCCACGGGCGACCGCGTATCAGCAGTCTCCCTGATGCCGGCATCCCCGGCAATAGCCTCCTCGCCGTCGGAGCAATTCGAGTCTCAGTTCGCCCAAAGGCCATCGCCGGGGTTGAGGGGGGGGGGTGGTGGAGGCAGTGGAGGCATAAGAGCTACGGAGAAGCATCAGTACCAAAATGTCATGAGTCCCCCTTACGATTCAGAGAGGTCGCTCGTCCCGCCGTCGCCAACCATGCGATCAGAGAAGCCCAGGTCCTCGGCGCAGGCGGCCTCCTCGACGCTGTCGAATGAAGAACTGTTGGTGATCGAGAAATCGCAAGTTGGAGCGGCAGGCAAGGAAATGCCCATTCCCGGCGGCGGAACTTTAGCCGCGGAAGTCGGTGGAAAAATGGTAACGGTGCCGCTCAAGCACACGGAAGTCTCCGCCGAAGTCTCCGGCTATATCGCGTCCGTCGGCGTCGTGCAGCAGTTTGAAAATCCCTATTCCGAAAAAATCGAAGCAACGTATGTATTCCCGTTGCCACAAGATGCCGGCGTGAACGATTTCGTCATGACGATCGGAGACCGTCACATCCGCGGAATCATCCGGGAACGAGAAGAAGCACGCAAAATTTACGAAGAAGCCAAAAGTCAGGGCTACGTCGCATCACTGATGACGCAGGAACGCCCGAACATCTTCACGCAGAATGTCGCAAACATCGAACCCGGCAAGCGTATCGACGTATCCATCCGCTACTTTCACACGCTCACCTATAAGAACGGCTGGTACGAGTGGGTCTATCCCATGGTCGTCGGCCCACGCTACAATCCCGCAGGCAGCACGGACGGCGTCGGAGCGGTGGCAAAAGGAAATCAAGGCGCCTCCGGCCAAAAAACCGAAGTGCAGTACCTCCACCCAACAGAGCGAAGCGGCCACGACATCGGCCTGACCGTCAAAGTGGACGCCGGCATGAAAATCGCCGAAATGGCGTCGGTGAATCACATCGCCCATCGTCGTGACGACGGCGAAGGCGGAGCCGTGGTGACGCTGGATGCGACGGATGCGATCCCGAATAAGGATTTTGTATTGCGTTGGAAAGTGGCGGGAGAGTCGGCAAGACCGGCGATGTTTGTGCATAAGGATAAGGATGGGAAGGGTGGGACATTTTCGCTGATGATCGTACCGCCGGAGAGTTTAGCGAGTTTGCCGCGGCGGCCGCTGGAGATGGTGTTCGTGGTGGACACGTCCGGGTCGATGAGCGGGCGCCCGATCGCGCAGGCGAAGGCGGCGGTGCAGGTGGCGTTGGGCAAAATGCACGCGGATGATACGTTTCAGATCGTGAAGTTCGCGAATAGTGCGGATCAGCTATTTCCGACGGCGATGCCCGCGACGGCGGAGAACGTCGTGGAGTCGCAGAAATATGTCAAAGCGATGCAGGGCGACGGCGGGACGGAAATGCTCACCGGCATTAACAAAGCGATGGATTTCCCCCGCGATCCGAACCGGACACGCGTGGTGGCGTTTTTGACGGATGGATATATCGGCAATGAAGTGCAGATATTGAAGGCGTTGCATCAGAAGCTGGAAGGCGGCCGGGTGTTCAGCTTTGGGGTGGGGACGTCGGTGAATCGTTATTTGCTGGATTGGATGGCGGTGGTGGGTCAGGGGGATGCGGCGTATTTGTCGCTGAACGAAGCGCCTGAGCCGGTGATGGATGCGTATTTTGAGAAGATCAGCCATCCGGCGCTGGCGAATGTGAAGGTGGAATGCAAGGGGATGGAAGTGACGGATGTGTATCCGCGTCGGATACCGGAGCTGTTTGTGGGGCGGCCGATCGTGATTGCCGGTCGTTTCAAAGGAGCGCCGACGGGCGAAGTTGTGGTGAGCGGCAAGGTTGGCGGCAAAGAAGGTGAGGCAATGAAGTTCGTGATGTCGCCGGCAGGACGGGTAACGGAAAACGCAGGCATTAACACGGTATGGGCCCGGATGAAAATCGCGGATTTGGAGTTGGAAGGAATCTGGGGCGAACGCAACGTTTCGCAAGAAGTAAAGAACGTGGCGTTGGAGCACGGTTTGATGTCCGCATATACGAGCTTCATTGCGGTGGATTCAACACGGAAAACGGAAGGGGATCATGGGACGACCGTAGCGGTGCCGGTGCCTGTGCCGGAAGGCGTGCGGTATGACACGACGGTGCAGGAAAGGAGAACGGATTAAATTCGAAATTCGAAGCTCGAAATTCGAAACAAGTTCAAATGATCAAATGACCGAAACGGACCTGGTGTCTAGTGTTTCGGTCATTTGAACATTTGAGCATTTGAATTTGATTCGAATTTCGAACTTCGAATTTCGAATTTTACAAGGGGTGTGTTTTAATCGCCATTGCGCGTAGAATAAGGGGCAGTTGTGAGGAGCACTTATGGTTGCGACGAAAGTGAAGGTGGCAGGAGGGGTAGAGGATGAATTTGCTAATTTTGTGCGGCAGATGAGTCAGTTGGAGCGGGAGTTGAATTATCCTGGGATCGGTTTTTCGCCGACGGATGCGTTTCGGCCCGCGGTGAATCTTTACGAAACCGCTAATGAATTCGTCGTCTGCGTCGATCTGGCCGGAATGGACATGCGGGACATGGAAGTTTCGCTGGAGAAAGGAACGGTCGTGATCCGAGGACGGCGACACAGCCCGATGCCCCCAAACGGTGCTCAGGCCGTCGCGGTGCATTTGATGGAAATCGATCATGGCAACTTCTGCCGCACGGTGGAAGTCCCCAGCACCGTGGAGCAGGGAAGCATCGTAGCCAATTATCACCTGGGAATGCTCTGGGTGAGACTTCCGAAAAAGTTAAAAGTTTAAAAGTTAAAAGGTAAAAGAGGGATTTGTTTTGTGAGTGACGAAAAAGACAAGAAGGCGGGGAAGGGAGCGGAGGTGGAGGAGATGCTCTCGGGCCCGCCGGTGGTGGCGGTACGCAAGGAGAATGGCGAGAAGTCGCAGGAGAAGAAGGAGGAGGGCGGTGGGGGGGAGGAGGGTGGTGTACGGATTACGCCGGTCCCCTCGCCGTTGATGCAGGCGATTCAGGTCCCGAACATTTTGCCGATTCTGCCGGTACGCGGGTCCGTGGGATTTCCGGGCTCCGTGCTGCCCCTGACGATCGGCCGCCCGAAGAGCAAACGCCTCCTGGACGAAGCGCTCACGGCCGACAAAATCGTCGGATTGGTCACGCAACGCAACGAAACCCACGAAGAGCCCGTCGCGCAGGATTTGTATTCCTACGGAACGGCAGCACTGGTGCTCAAGATGGTCCGAACGCCAGAGGGTCATGCAAATATCTTAACGCATGGCCTGGTCCGTTTCCGGATCATTGAGATCACGGAGACGGAGCCGTACATGCGGGCGAAGGTGGAGATCCTGCCCGACTCTCAGCCGGAGATAACGCCCGCGTTTGATGCGCTCATGAAATCCGTGAAGCAGGCGGCAGATCGGATGATCCAGTTATCGCCCAACGTCCCCGACGAAGCGGCCGCCATCGTCGAAGGAATCGAACTGCCAGGAATGCTGGCCGATTTCCTCGCGGCAAATCTGTCCGGCGATTTCCAGGAAAAACAATCGCTGCTGGAAGAAATCGACGTCACAAAACGGCTGGAACGAGTACGGGAAAAACTCGGAGCACGCATCGAACTGCTGGAACTGCAGGAGAAAATTCAAACACAGGTACGCTCGTCGATTGATAAATCCCAGCGGACCTATTATCTCCAGGAGCAGATGAAGGCGATCCAGAAGGAACTCGGCATCGATGGCGGAGCGGAAGCGGAAGTCGCCGAACTGCGAAAACGCCTGGAGACCTGCAAGCTGCCGGCGAATGTGCAGAAGGAAACGGATCGCGAATTGGGCCGTTTAGCCGCGATTCCGCAGGCCTCGCCGGAATATGGCGTGATCCGCACGTTCCTGGAAACTGTCGCGGAACTCCCCTGGAGCATACGGACGCAGGACGATCTGGACATCAAAAAAGCCCGGCGAATCCTGGACCGCGATCATTTCGACCTCGAAAAAATCAAACAGCGTATCGTCGAGTTCCTGGCCGTTCGCCGTCTGAATCCCAACGGCCGCGGCCCGATCCTCTGTTTCGTCGGACCGCCTGGTGTAGGCAAAACATCGCTGGGCAAATCCATCGCGGAAAGCCTCGGCCGGCATTTCGTACGCCTGTCGCTCGGCGGCGTACGTGACGAAGCCGACATCCGCGGCCATCGTCGGACATATGTCGGCGCAATGCCAGGCCGAATCATCCAGGAACTGCGAAAAGCCGGCTCAAACAATCCCGTCATGATGCTCGACGAAATCGACAAACTCGGCGCCGATTTCCGCGGCGACCCATCCGCAGCACTTCTGGAAGTCCTCGACCCGGAGCAAAATAGCACCTTTACAGATCATTACCTGGGCGTACCCTTCGATCTGTCCCGTGTGATTTTCATCTGCACGGCCAATTACATGGAGCCTGCTCCACCAGCGCTCAAGGATCGCATGGAAGTCATCGAAATCCCCGGCTACACGCAGGCGGACAAGCTCTCCATTGCAAAAAAGTACCTTGTCCCCCGGCAACTCAAAGAGCACGGCGTCACAAAAAAGCAGGTGAATCTGCCGCAAAAAACGCTCGAAGCAATCATCGATCAGTACACGCGTGAATCGGGCGTACGAACGCTGGAACGTACGATCGCATCGGTGATCCGCGGCGTGGCCGCAAAGATCGCCGAGAGTGAAGAAGCCAGAAGTCAGAAGCCAGCCCCCCCCCAAGCCAGAAGGGAAAACTCGAAACTCGAAACTGGGGGGGGGCGAAACTCGAAACTGGTTATGGTGGAGCCCGGCGATCTGGAAAAAATTCTTGGCCCGACGCGATTCGAGTCGGAACTGGCGCAGCGGACCGCAACGCCGGGCGTGGTCACAGGTCTGGCCTACACGCCGGTTGGCGGCGAAATCCTGTTCATCGAAGCAACGCACATGCCGGGCAAGGGAACGCTGGTCCTCACAGGCCAGATCGGCGACGTCATGAAAGAATCCGCCCAGGCGGCCTATTCGCTGCTGAAACACAACGCCAAAGAATTAGGCATCGATCCGGATCTCTTTGGCAAAGTAGACGTACATGTACATGTGCCCTCAGGTGCGATCCCGAAGGACGGTCCGTCAGCAGGCGTAGCGATGTACACCGCTCTGGCAAGTCTGTTCACAGGAAAAGCCGTTCGCCCGGACGTCGCAATGACAGGCGAAATCACCTTACGCGGCCTGGTCCTGCCGATCGGCGGCGTCAAAGAAAAAGTGATCGCCGCCCGGCGTGCCGGAATCAAAACCGTGATCCTGCCGGCACGTAACCAAAAAAATCTCATCGAAGTACGAGAGGATGTACGCAAACAGTTAAAGTTCAAGTTCGCCGATCGCGTGGAAGACATCTTGGCAATCGTGTTCTGATTCCCCCATATAGCCTCGGCTTTAGCCGGGATTTGTTCGCATGACGAATGACGAAACAAAATCGAAAATCGAAGTCGTGGACGCGGGTGTAATGGAGTATCGGGCGGCGTGGGATTTGCAGTTAGCATTGCACGAGCGAGTATTGAGCGGAGAACTGGCGGCGGGAGCGTTAATGCTGGTGGAGCATCCGCCGGTAATCACGCTCGGTCGGCGAGCAAACGCGGCGAAGAATCTGCTCGCATCGCTGGAAATGCTGGCATTGCGGAAAGTGGAAGTGGTGGAAACAGACCGCGGCGGCGACATCACCTTCCACGGCCCAGGCCAACTGGTGGTATATCCGATCATCAATCTGAATACGTACAAGATGAACCTGCATGCGTACATGCGATTTCTGGAGGAGGTGGTAATCGAATTGCTGCGGAGGTACGGCATCGAGGGGACGAGATCGGCAGGAGCGACCGGAGTCTGGGTCGCGGAAGGGGGGGGGGCGGAATTAGCAAAAATCTGCGCCATGGGCGTGAGACTCAAACGCTGGGTAACGCTGCATGGCCTGGCCCTGAACGTCACAACTGATTTAACCTTCTTCGACCTGATCAACCCCTGCGGCCTGGGCCGCCCGGTAACCTCAATGGCAAAACTGATGGCGGAGCAGACGCCAACGATGCACGAAATAAAACGGCGGATGATCGAAAAAATAGCCTTGCGTGGTAACGCAAGACTTAACGCCTCCTGCGCGTCTCACCTTTACATTCCATGAGGGGACTCCGGCGTCCGAAGCCTTGCGTTTCCATGCAAGGCTATTACGCCTGTTGCATACCCCGCCAGCTATCGCGCATAATGCACCATTCGACCACATTTATTTATCACATGGAGATACGATGCAAGTCAAGTTATCCACCGGCAAAATGATTCCCATCGAAATGTACAAGGTTCGCGTGGTGCAAAAGGCCAACCTCGTCCCCGCCAGCCAGCGCCTCACCGCCATCGAAAACGCCGGCTACAATACCTTCCTCCTCCGCACACGCGACGTCTTCCTCGACATGCTCACCGACAGCGGCACTAACGCCATGAGCGACAACCAGCTCGCCTCCATGATGGTCTCCGACGACGCCTATGCCGGTGGCGAAAGCTACTACAAACTCCTCGACGCCGTCCGCGAAATCCTCGGCTTCGAGTTCTGCATGCCCGCACACCAGGGCCGCGCCGCAGAACACCTCCTCGCCAAAGTCTTCGTCAAGCCCGGCGACCAGGTCCTCATGAACTACCACTTCACCACCACCAAGGCCCATTTCGAACTCCTCGGCGGTACCGTCCACGAAATCTACCGCGACGGCGCCCTCGAAACCACCAGCACCAACCTCTTCAAAGGCAACATCGACCTGAGCAAACTCGAAAAACTCATCGCCCAGCACGGCCCGAAAAAAATCTCCTTCGTCCGCATGGAATGCACCACCAACCTCATCGGCGGCCAACCCTTCTCCATGGAAAACCTCCGCCAGGTCTCCCAACTCGCCCGCAAAAACAACATCCCCGTCGTCATCGACACCAGCCTCGTGAGCGAAAACGCCTACTTCATCAAACGTCGCGAAAAAGGCTACGCCGACAAATCGATCCTTGAGATCGTCAAGGAAATGATGTCCTATGCGGACGTAACGTACATGTCCGGCCGCAAGAGCACCTGCGTCCGCGGCGGACTCCTCGCCACCAACGACCGCAAAATCTTCGACCGCCTCCGCGAATGGCTCCCCGTCTACGAAGGCTTCCTCACCTACGGCGGCATGAGCTCCAAGGAAGTCGAAGCCATGGCCGTCGGACTCCGCGAAATGTGCGACATCGAAGTCGCCAGCAGCAGCGCCGACCTGATCGAATACTTCGTCGCCAAGATGCTCGAAGCCGGTCTGCCGGCCGTTACGCCCGCCGGTGGCCTGGGCGCCCACGTCGACGCCATGAAATTCCTGCCACACGTTCCGCAATCCCAGTACACCGCCGGCAGCATGTCCGCCGCCATCTACATCGTCTCCGGCGCCCGCCCCATGGAACGCGGTACCGTCTCCATGGACCGCGACAAAAACGGCAACGACGTCCTCTCCGACGTCGAGCTCGCCCGCCTCGCCGTCCCACGCCGCGTCTACACCATGGCACACATGGACTACGTCGTCGACCGCCTCAAATGGCTCTACGCCCACCGCGACCTCGTCGGCGGCCTCAAATTCATCGAAGAACCCCCCGTCCTCCGCTTCTTCTTCGGCCGACTCGCCGCCCTCAACGACTGGGGCACCAAACTCACCGCCGCCTTCCGCAAAGATTTCGGCGACGAGTACTAATCGCTTATCCGAACAACCCGTAGCGACCCCGCTTTGCGGGGTGGAGCCCCGCATGGCAATGCGGGGCTTTTTAGAAATGCGCCCGAAACAGCTTCCCGATTTGCATCACGCTTTCGATCCTTGCTTGCAGCGTCGCGAACCTCCCTTGTCGCCTCAGATCGGGAAGTTATCTCAGACTCATTCCTTACTCTTATCAACAGTCCATGGGGCATCAATGGCAGAAGTCGGCCGTGTAGACCGTTTTGCCAGGAGCAGGCGAGAGGTTTTGAACGTTCATCGAGGGCACAAGGGAGACAGCATCGGGGAAGTCTCCACGCGGAGCGGTGACGACAATGGCGGTGTAGGCAACTTTCTGGCCGTCACGGGTCAGCGTGATCTGATTGATGGTCTTGTCGGCGGGCAGTGCGCCTTGGGGGATCACGACAACGGCCGTCTTGTTCGCGTCATTGATATAGGCTCGAGCTGCAAGTTTATTATCCTGGTGAATAGCGACCTGATCGACCCGCGGATTGATCAAATCCGCGATGACGGTATCGCAGTTGTGCTTGACGAGTGAGAGTTGTTTCTGAATGGCCATGTTGTACCACGCACCGGCAGCAAGAAAAGCACAGGCCGCCACGAACCCCCATCGATAAAACCGCCCCGTCTCGCGGGCCGCCTTGCGATAATCTTCCATGCGAAACGTTTGCGGCGCGGTCGCCTGAAGAATCCTCCCACGCAGACCCGCCGGCGGCGCCATATAAGGACTCGCGGCGGCAAGCTTCGTCGCAGCTTCGCTCAAATCCTGATCCGTATCAACATCGGGTTGGTTATAGCGGGTAGTCATTGGACAGGCTCCTCGGAGTGCGACGGCTTGGCGGGATGGGCGGGGGCAGGATACCCCATGAGCTCCTGCAAGCGGTCGCGGATTTTGATGAGTCCCAGGCGGATACGTGTTTTGATAGTACCCAGCGGAACGGAAAGTTTTTCAGAGATTTCGACGTGTGTCAATCCGTCGAAGAAGGCAAGTTCGATCGCATATTTCTGATCGTCCGGTAATTCAGCGAGCGCTTTGCGAACCGCCGCCGCTTCTTCATGCGTGATCGCCAAATCCTCCGGCCAATCCTCCGCATCCGGCGCATCCGGCAGATTATCCCCAACAGGTTTCAGAATAATGCCCGAATTTCGTGAGCGTAGCCGGTCAAGGATGCGTGTGCGGGCGATCATCATAATCCACGCTTCCGGGCTTCCGCGTGAGGTATCGTAATTCGCCGCCTGCCGCCAGACCTGCACAAAAATATCCTGCGTCACATCTTCCGCCGCCGAACGATCCCGAAGCATCCGCACCGCCAGCGAAAAAACAACAGATCCGATAAGATCGTAAGCCTTAGCGAGTGCCGGATGATCCCCAGCAGCCATCGCCTGGAGATGCGAAAGCAGAGCCGTAGATTCGTTAGAGCGATTCAAGTTGGACCTCCTTCGCCGGAGTATAGACGAAAGAGGGGGCGAAGTGTGGGTGGAAAGTGGAGGAGAATTGGAAACGTTACTGTGTAGAAGGACGGACACCCTTGCACCTCTAGTTTCGGTACCAGAAGTGTTACGGTTGTGGTGAGGATTCGGATGGATTCATACGATTGGGTGATCTGGTAATCTGGTGATCTGGTGATTGTCGCTGTCGCGTATGTGGAAGTGCCAGCCAAATGCCAGAGTCAAAATCACCAAATCACCAGATTGGCAGATCACCAAAATCTTATTCCCACTCAATCGTCCCCGGCGGCTTACTGGTAACATCGTACAGCACCCGGCTCACCCCGCGAACCTCATTCACAATGCGATTACTGACGCGTGCCAGAATCTCATGCGGAATCCGCGACCAGTCCGCGGTCATGAAATCGCTGGTATCCACACTCCGCAGCGCAATCGCGTACTGATAGCTGCGGTCATCCCCCATCACGCCCACCGCCTTTACCGGCAAAATCGCCGCAAACGTCTGTGCCGTCTGCCGATAAAGCCCCTCCGCAACAATCTCCTCCAGAAAAATCGCATCCGCCTCACGGAGAATCGCAAGCCGTTCTTCCGTAATTTCCCCGATACACCGAACCGCCAGCCCCGGTCCGGGAAAAGGATGCCGCCAAACAATATGCTCCGGCAGCCCCAGCAACTCGCCAAGCTTACGCACCTCATCTTTGAACAAATCCCGCAACGGCTCGACAAGTTCAAAGCCCAATTCCGCCGGCAACCCGCCAACATTATGATGCAGCTTGATATTTGCCGCCGTCCCTGCATGTCCGTGCCCGGATTCAATCACATCCGGATAAAGCGTCCCCTGAGCAAGGAATCGCGCATCTTTGACGTCGGCCGCCTCTGCCTTGAAAACGTCAATAAACGTCTTCCCGATGATCTTACGTTTCTCCTGCGGATCCGTTACGCCTTTGAGGCCGCTCAGGAATTGCCGCGAAGCATCCACAACGCGTAAATCTATTTTGAAATGATCGCGGAAAGTCGCTTCGACGGATGCCCGTTCATTTTTCCGCAATAATCCGTGATCGACGAAAATGCACTTGAGCTGATTACCGATCGCCTTCTGCAAAAGGGCCGCCAGTACGGACGAATCCACCCCGCCGGAAAGCCCGCAGATCACAGTCCCGCTCCCGACCTGTTTGCGGATGCTTTCAATGGATGCATCGACAACATTGCCCATTTCCCACGTACCCGCAGCCTTGCAGATACGGTACAAAAAATTCTCCAGGATCTGTGTCCCATGCGGCGTGTGCGTCACTTCCGGATGAAACTGCACCCCAAAAAACGGCTTCGTCGCATGCCGCATCGCCGCCAACGGACAAGTCGCCGTGGAAGCCAGTCGTACAAAATCCGGCCCCAGCTCATGCACCTGGTCCCCATGACTCATCCACGCGCTCGTCTCGCTCGGTACCCCATGAAAAAGCTCATCCCCCCCCCCCCCCCCCCCCCCCCCAACCACCTCCCCCCCCCCCCCCCCCCCACCCCCCCCCCGCCCCCCCCCCCCCCCCCCCACCC
>Ga0123357_10003394_pt1 | contig 18229 bp, 9 predicted proteins | sample TergutEmb28metaG_FD_89873 | JGI IMG/M metagenome (GOLD analysis project Ga0123357, IMG submission 89873) | Embiratermes neotenicus P4 segment gut microbial communities from Petit-Saut dam, French Guiana - Emb289 P4 | ecosystem: Host-associated > Arthropoda: Insects > Digestive system > Gut ... | reverse complement strand
GGCTTCCTAATGAAGTTTCAAGTCTAAAGGAGGGTTTCAGGAAATTTTTTCTTACGTTTACGTGAATACATATAATTACAATTTTGTGACGAATGTCCACATACAAGACCCTTAAAACCCATGACGTTTGCGTTATGATTTATTTGTGTCTTCCGAGATATTGTGCAGATCTGAAATCAAACAAAATATTAAGCAAGTAATGGTTTAACATCAGGAAACTCTCGAACCCGGCATAAGTTTTTTTTTTAATTTCTTATTATTTCGCCTAAATAATACGAATTATATTTAATATACATTAACATAAAAATTGAACTCGGTCTGTCTGCGGTTACAAGATGTCACCCTCAAAGCCTATCATAGAATCTTTACCTGCACACCGAAATACCAGACATTAATTTCAATTACACAATTTTAAACTCCCGTGCTCAGTATATTTGGCATAGAGACTGTGTCTGTTTATAGAAGTATGTTACTTGAGGCTTATTTTGACCTATGAAGATTTTAAAAGTTGATATTTAAACAATATATGTCGACACGAGCAACGAATTCATTTAGTTTACGTAATAACTTTCATTTGGCACTGCAATTTTTCCTGACGTTGCCTTTTTCCCTTCAGTCGAAACATGTCTGTACATTGAAGTTATGTAATAATATAACATAAAACTTAGTTGGGTTGAGGCCTTCACCCATTACGTTGTATATCTTCATCACAACACACTAGTTTTACCTACATTTTATATGGGTCAGAAAATTGGACTCTAGCCTTACAAAGACGAGGAATTGAAGCTGCAGAAATGAAGTTACTGAGACCTCTGGCAGGCTACACCCTTTATGACCGCAAAACAAATGGCTACATACGCCGCGAAATACGGATTACAGGCATACTAGACAACATAGATGAATACAGAAGGAACTGGCTTTCACACTTGCAACACAAAACCGAAGCTCTTTGAAATCATACAACTACAGACCACACGGAAGAACAAGTGGGAGACCGAAGAAGCGTTGGCGCGAGCAGCTATAATTCTGGAGACGGAACGGATCAAAGGGTCCAATCCTTGATGTTTATGATGATGATGATCTTCATCACAATGGTTTGCCTAACTTAAAAGTGCTAAATTTAATGGTTAAAATGTAGGTGGTTATTTATTTAACGTCGCTGTAAACATTTTATTTCGTAGTCTCGAATGTTAGGTTGGCTGATGAAGTGGAAGTGGATGGAAGTTGGCATGTCCTGGCCGACACACTATCCCGACATTTTCTTGGAGTTTCTGAGGAAGACCACAAAGGCGGCCGGTTCATAGGGCTGACAAACTTACAACCTTCATGTGCCGATTGTCTTGAAATCTGGAAGCCTCATCCTCCTGGAACCCTCAGGATCTGTCCAGGCCTCTAATGGGATTGCTTTACCTTTTTACAGTTATGTTAATATTTAGTAAATTTCTAAACCTAAATATCATTGTCATTTCCACTTTGGAAGAGAATATCTTCCTGTCTTGACTTTCCCATCTTTTCCTGGACTGCTTATACGATAAACCTTATTGCTCTTTAATAAATGCGCTGGAAGGCCTGCTTCGATATTTTTATGTCGTCCATCGTGTGGGTGATCTAACCACTGGTTTTACGTACATGACGACTCCAGAATTGGTCATTTAGTGGGATTTAATTCCTTATAATTGCTGACGTTTCTGCGTTTTTAGGGATACAGAATTAGAACATCTTGTGTGACGATCATATGGATGACGTAGACTCACCGTCTGAAGTGTTGTATAGATTGTTTAAAAAATTCTGCCTTTGCAGACTGGATCGGAATTTGTCGAACATTTTCGATTTTTGGACATATTAGTGCATAATATATGTATGCCAAATATGACCTCGAATGCATTCATATAATTTCCCATAAACTGTCACACAAATTCTATTAAATTTGATATGGTAAAATTTGTACATAATTGCCACTTTTCGGCCATATTGACCCTTAATAAATGTCGGTGTGCATAAGTTCATAAATTGACTTTCAGTTGTCCTTGAAACTTCCAAACATTTTGCTCTCGACTTGATAAACGACCTGCTTTGTACTTTACTGGTCCCTAATTCAAGTCCCGGTCCTTTGATCGTCTCCCCTGAAAGGTTTTCGCTTTTTTTTTATCAGACCCTACAGGAAATTGCCGAGACAGTAGCTCAAATTATGCAATGGGCGATGCAGTCCTCACACATGCCACAATTTATCGTATATTACATCATGCAGCTGTTGGCTGTCGATATACTGTTAGTGTCGTTACTTAATACAACCTTCAGATTTTGATGTTTTGCTGACCGTGCATCTCAGAATGATCTTAGCAACTGAGCAACTTAATGCACAAATTCTTGTTTTATAATAATTTGGTCAATTACTAAGATAACCTTCAAAGTTTGTTTAAATTCGAAACGGGATATTTTCACTAAACTCCATTTTGTTATTCTCCCTTTTAAATAAGCTTATTACACCTTACACGTGTCATTTTGATGTTTCTATATTGCAGTGCTGTGTATCACCTTTCGGTCCAGTCTTACCAATATAACCTTCTTGATTTCACACTCTCGCAGTGTTCCTAATGTTGTATTCTTTCTTTTGGGTGATTCTCTGTCTTCTGAATTTTATGTGCCATCGTTTCGGAACACTGTTTGTGGTGTAAGCAGGAAGAATCTTCCTGCTCACACCACCTATGAAAACGGAAAAAACACGGTGTTCCGAAACGTCGGCACACAAAGTTCAGCCGCCGGGAATCACCCAAAGGAAATAATACAACAATATAACCTTGATTATAACACAATCTCTTGTCGACAATTTGAACATAATCGCATTTACTTTAAAGAGGAATTTGTATATAACGGTTGGTAAAATTTATACAGTCCCCCAGGTGGATCGTTCGACTCTGTGATTACATCCTCCAGTACATAAGATCCTTCTATCGCAGAACACTCCTGGAAACGTTCGTTACGTTTAGTGGAGGGAATTTAATTTCCTGAGGTATAAACTGTTGGCAGTAATAAAACGGCGCTATTACAGAGATGCTGTGGTTATATCGGTTGAATCAGAGATGGCGCGCACGTTCTGGGCTATGTAATTGGGCTCCGAGGCAAATTTTATTGTAGTGTCGATTGCAAATGCAGCTGTCAGGGTGATTAGAGCGATAATCTAGCAGTAGCGTTCTCTGACGGTGAAATATACTACTAATTATTCCCAAATCTCCAGACACTACCTAATGTGAATTTGATTCATGTTTCATTTCCGTTTTACACACATCACTGCACGGCATCCATGTTGAGCCTCGTGTTGTGGCAAATGTACACATTTCTGGTAGACCATGAGAAAATGAATGATAACGACGAAGTTTTGAATAATAGACGGGTTAAATGGAATAAACTAATCTAAATGTATGTTGTTTGGGGCTGTCACAGCGGTGAATATATGGATTGCGGTGTTCAGTGATGTGACTGCCGTGTGGTCTGGTAGATGGCTCCAATATGTGGGGGGCATTTAATGTCTCGTTCTTGCAGGATAAAAAATGGATGAATGTGTGTTCCGCCTGTAAGATGGCGGCAGAAGTTTTCTTTTAACAAGTTCGAATGTATGCGCCAGACCACACGGTTTCATATTACGATGGTGATCAGGTTTTGGTAAATTATATGAATATAATATAAAAGAACTATGCTTAAATAATAATGAACAATTTTGGCTTGAAGTCTCTATTTTAAGAAGATACAAGTTCTGTGAAGCAGAACCCTGCACGAGAATCGGGTAGTGGCTCAGACAGTCACAATGTTTTTCTTATGTATTTGTAATTTATTACGGGGAAAGAGAACACTTGGGAAACCTAGGCATAGGTGGGAGGGTAATAATGGTAATATCTTCAGTCAATTTATGGGGGCGTGGAATGGACTGATCTGGCTCAGGATTGGGTCCAATGGCGAGCTGTTATGATCACAGTAATTAACACTCGGGTTCCATAAAATTCGGAAGTTTTCTTGGATAGCTGAGTAACTATTAACTTCTGAAGAATGACTCAGCGCCATTGATTTGGTTAGTTGATTGGTTGGGTTGGTTACTTAGTTCAGGGTATTATCATTGTCTCAGATTATATAGCGTAGAGTGTTTTATATATATATATATATATATGCCATTAAAATCATAACTTATGTTATTGCTGTATAATTTTTCCACTTCAGTTTCAGTTTCAATTTAACGTGACTGTAATCTTACGCTTATTTCTGGTTTGTTTCAGGTAAGTGCGTGTTTCTACACCAGATGGATATTTCAGTTGAAGTACCGTTTCTACAGGTAATAAGGTTGTTTACATCTATTACGCGAAGCCCTAATTAGGGCCGGATATTTATGAAGGGACCCTTTCAGATGTTATGTTATAGGTCATTTGTTAGTTTGTGGCTATTGGAATTTTTATCCGGTAGGTTGGGAGCGAGTCGATTTTACAGCAACGGCGATAACGGATTGGCAGGCAAGGAAAACAAGTGCCGTCCCCTTTCCACCTCACGTTTAGAGCAGGCTCATCCGCCAGCTACGTCAGGTTCATCACCGACCAAGAACTGACAAATGGCCTGTACATTACTACTGATGATAAATCAGTTATACAACTGTTTTTTCATGAATGGGTTTTTTTACTGTTCCCACTTTCTCTTGTATATACTGTGGAAGGTGTCACAATGTGACATAGCCTAATGATGCGTTAAGTTTTTACGTCATTGGTTCTACAGTAATATGTTTATTACATTTCAAAAGTGTTTAATCAATCACACATGTCCCTGTTACGTTACCTTCCGATACGAGAAGAATGGATGGCGTTTTAGACAGGGACCACACTCAACCGACAAAACAGAAACTAAACAGAAACTTGGTTTTCGGCGACAAATCTGCAACAGTTATGCAACATTTATGCAACATATAAGCAACATCGAAGTTTTGCCTCGCTAATTGTTCGTGTTGTCTTCGGCTGTCCTGAGTCGCGCCGCCAGTCGGTAAAAATCAAAAGGTTTTTTGTCTAGCTTCAAATTACACGAACTGGCGACCGGTGCAAGAGTTTGTTACTGCCTCACACACTTGTGGTTTTGTTAACGATACTGACTGCATTGGAACTTTAAACGCTTACTTTATGCTGTGATAGAGTAGAGTAGAGTAACAACTGAGTTTGAGCCCTTTCGGTCCCAATGCACCTAGGCCTTAAAACAGGCCCTTTTTGCCCCCCTACTCTGAAGCCAAGTCATGAGAACCCTGGTCCTTCACAAAAGTTCAGATTGCCCCAAGACTCAGGTTCCTAACATAATCTGGACCCAAATGAAAGGAGCCCAAATTAATTTAATCAGAGATGCAACGTTTCCAGACCTCCAGCTGTCTTAAAAAAACCCCGGTAAACGAACTCCCTCCATGGTCCCCAACGGGGGCCCTATAAAGATAGTTGCCCGTTTCGTGGAAACGTCTTCTTTTACATGTCTCTCGAAATCCTCAATAAAAGTTCTCCTGATAAAAAAATCTCAACCTTCTCTCGAAGGCCGTAGGAAAGGAGCGTCTCACCATGTTGCACATAACGGGGTCCCTGTGGAAACAGACACCCTTCTCCAGAGCCTTACTTAACCTATCCTTCAGGGTTTCCAGTAAAGGAGCCCTCCCTGCAGGTTCCCTTTATAGAGCTCCCACAGACAGGGACGCTTCGTTGCCAAAATTCTCCTTCATCCATCTTTCAAAGTCCTTGGTAAATGAGCCCCACTTCCAGGTTCCACAGCGGGGCCCCTTTGGAGACAGATGCCCGCCTCTAGAGCCACTTCATGTTGTGGTATGAATCTCCATTTGCAGGCAGTCTCATAAAGTTGTATTTGTCATGTTCACTGCTGTACCAAACAAGACGTTTCCAATTCTCTAAATCATGACGTTATCTAAATTATTGTTTTAATTGTTCTAGAGAGTAATTGTCTTCACTAATATTAGTATCAGTTCGGGGGGTTATTTTTTATGTTACTGTACAAATTTGGAACTGTTCGCCGATATATATTTAATTTTGGCGTAAAGATGATGGACTTCTGAATTAGACCCCATTTAGAAGGCGGATGAATACCTTCTACTTGCTGAACAACTGTTAGCTCTTTTCCTTGTGTTCAGTTATTAATCTTTATTCTCTGTCAATCGCTGTACACAAATGTAGACGTGATTGAAAGAAGATTCGTAAATTATTTCAAGAATTTATTTTTTTTGGGGGGGGGACACTACGTTAAGCGGTTAGTGTTGGTCCATTTTCGTGACCAAAAACAGTGGCTGAGTTTCCTTGAAACAAACTCTACTACTTTAATGGGAGTGCTCAAACATGTTAAACTATAAACCGGTTTCTCACAGACTTCATTGTGAAGATCACTTCCTTGCGAAGTTGCGACACCGTGAGGTTTGGTAAATGAATAGGTTTCCTAGGGTTTCTTGTGACTCTCCTGTGTAAATATTCTTGCATTGAAATTCAAGGCCTTACAGCCCAGAATAGAGTAATATTTAAGAAACCGTGCTATGACCTTGCCCACAGTTCTCTTCAATGCACTCTTTAGTACCATTTTATCCACAACAAATTCAATGTGTGCTGTCTTAGAATCAAACCCAGCCCTTTGCGGTGGAAAGCAGGATGTTAGTCGCAGGCGTTTCACCCTGGAGGTCCCTGATTGCTTCCAAATACACTATGTGTGGGGTTTGTAGTGGACAAATAGGTACTGGGACAGGCTATCGTTCGAGTACTTAGTATTTCCCGTGACAGGATCAATCCATCAAAGCTCCACAGCCATTCCTCTATCCATCACCGACGTTGTGTAAACCTTAACGTTTGAAGGCGTCGTTAAATAACTCACTTCAATATTTGTTCCATTTTCGGTATTCTCATCCCTCTACCATGTACGCTGTTTATAGTCTATATGCGGACTGTGTCTCGCACTGAAACACCGCACAATGTCTGCATCACCAGGTTTTCGTTATTTAGAAGCTGGAACCAACCTCTCGGCAAGTTAAAGGTCCGTCGTTAGGCTGACGTCTGTTCGCACCTACTTGCTTTCTGTCTTGCTTTCTGGCGCAACCATTCAATAGCGTCTTTTTTTCGGAATTGCTAAAAATAACCGCACGTAGCAGAGTCTATGGCAAGCTGTTAATAATCCATCTTCTCAAGAAAAACATCCCTACATATTAAATCAATATGTTCATTACCGTTTTCGCGTAAGTCTGTCACTGGTCCTTGTAGTAAATCAGAAAAAATCAACTCCACATTCTCTCTGTTTCTACACTATCCCTTTTTAATATTATCATACAACATACACGCATGCCTCGCAAAACTTGCTTACGCCTTCAGCCGCTACATAGGCTTATTACACGCCTGTTACCTGCGTGCTGCATGCGTCGTTCATCCTACTTGATCTGAGGAACTTGACAATAAGAATTACTAAATTCCTTTTTCAGAATGAGGTTAATTTTAATACACGGGATCATAATGTTCATGCATCGTGACGCCGTGCAGGCTTGTAAACAAGGGATGACGTTTCGTAGGAACTAGCGGCATCAATATTTAGGGTTAAATTTAATTTTCGTCATAATAATTTCGTGCGAATCATGATACCACGTGCGAGTATGTCCACTTGTGAGCGCAGTGACTCACAATCAGCTTATATGAATGTAATTTTGTAAGGAACTGCGCAACTGCAAAGTCCTCAACAAGGTCTGTGCTTCTTGGCATTATTTACGGCCAGTGGTGTCAACTCTGAAGAAAGAGTTAAAGAGGTTTGTGGTCTGATTTTATTTTGTGTTTTTTTTTCCTTGGAGCCGGTGGACTGATTATGGTTGTGTGGAAATTTTGTCCTGTAAAATTTCTGCATGCTAACATAGAAGCTAATAGTAATAATAACAATGCGACAAAATATTGAACACAGAGACAGGTAACAAATGCAGACTTTGCCAACAATTTGATGAGACAATAGACCACACAACATCAGCATGCCCAATACTGGCAAAAGAACAGTACCTAAAAAAACGTGATAGAGTGTGTGCGCAACTACACTTCAACATATGCAAGGAAACAGGGGTACAATTGGACAAAAACACTGGTATGAACATGTGCCAAAATCAGTAGAAACAAGTCAAGGAGGCAAGGTAACCATACTGTCAAACCAACAAATACAAACTGACTGTTAAGAGACGTTGCAATCTCAGGAGACAGAAATGTGATTAAAAAGGAAGCCGAGAAGATTCTAAAATATAAAGACCTTACAATAGAAATACGGCGCATGTGGAATGTAAAAACTAAGGTGATACCAGTAATAATAGGGGCGACTGGGTCTATTTCAAAGTCATTTAGAAAATACATGAGCAACATATCAGGAAATCATGAAGTCAAGGAACTACAGAAAACAGCCATATTGGGCACTGCAAACATACTTCGGAAAGTACTAATGTAAAATTACAATAGATTCAACACTGAAACTAATGATATAAGCACCATGAAAAGTAACAACAGAATAGCTGCAACACTGTATTCCCTAGGGACATAGATTGTCTCAAGAATATAAGTATAAATACACTGCATAAAGGAGATGATGATGAAGAAGAAGATGATGATGATAATAATAATAATAATAATAATAATAATAATAATAATCCTGCCCAAGTACAAGTTCACCTCAAGTAACCTGCAGTGTAAGCCCGACTTGCTTCTTAACCCCACGTAAGGTCGCCATTAGAATTCTTGCAAAAAGCGACCTACTTTACTTCGTCTCTCAGCTACCCTTTCTCTACCGCTTCGAACATTTCATAACGTTTGTGAGACACTGTGTTAACTTATGCGAAGTTTCAGGTCCTCGCAGCAGTGCTGCTGAATTTTCATCTCGCTGTGTCATTTCGAAATTATGTTCCGACGTTTCGAAAGGTCGTAGTGCTGTCGGTTTTCAAGTTCAAGCAGTCCAACAAGTCACTCTTCTTTACTGTTTGGCGCTTTTAGATGAAGACGGTAACACCTTTGGAAACATCGATAACTACTTACCCAACGTCACACAGTCACATACCGGAAGAAAATCCAAACCATCCAATTTATCTTGCGTCATTCGCTGCCATGCAAGCAAACACTTGCAGCAAACTCCTCACTTTGTTTTCTCCCCTACCCTCCAATTCAGTTACTCTGAGGTTGAAGGCAACAGGTTTCTCTAAAACGTCGATATATGTCTCACAGGCTAAAAGTCTCTTGTGTCTCAGAACACGCTCATATTCATAGTTACCACTGTGTAAACCACATACTTTACTACAGGGTGTTCTCTCAGTTAAATAATGTAATTATTTTACTTTCCAGAATAAATTGTGCGAAGGGATAGCTCAGTCTGTATAGTATCTAGGCCATAGGCTGAACGGTGCCGAGGTTGGATTGCCGGCAGAAGCAAGAGATTTCCCTTGCATCAGAAAATGTCTTGACTGCCTTTGGGTGCCCACCCACTTCCATGGAGTGGGTACAGGGTGTAAAGTAGCCGGAGCGTGAAGCTAATCACAGCATCTATTATTGAGGTTAAAATGAGTTGAGTTTTACCTCTACACCCCCTACACTCCTTCGTGGCGTGCGCTAGGACAGTTTTCAAATTCGCTGTTGACTGTGGTCCCCAACATCTGTGAAGAAAATCCTATGCACGTGTAAAATGAATGCTTGCAAAACAGTAAATGTTCAGAAAACACCCGATCTGAATGGCTTTAACATTTCTGTACACACGATCGTATTTATACTCAGTTAATATAAACCTTTCAGTATGGCAATGTCCAGCTTGTGTCGCTGGCATCTAGAATTATTCTGAAAATGTTCGGCTAAGGTGGACACAACAGTACCAATTAAAGCATATATTCTTTTCTATTGATTGTTGACAATATCTCCTCCTATTCGCAGTTGATTTCCATCTCCGACTGCTATCATTTAACGACAAACAAACAAGATGTGGCCTCTTCTACATTACATAAAACATAGTATGGACTGGGTATGTAGCACGCATGGGAAAGGAGCGAAATGCCTACAGAATTTCGGTTGGACGACCTGAAAAACCGTCTTGGAAGACGCGGGAATGAATGAGAGGCTAATATTAAGCTAGATATTTGAAAAGTTAGTTAAAGATTGGACTCATCTGTCTCCTCGTAGGACCAATCGCTGGCTCTTTAGAACATGGAACGTGATAATGAACCTCGTGTGGTCCATAAGGGACAGGGGAATTTGGTGACTACTGTGTGGAGAAGAATTGTGTTCCCTGCATTTACTCGCCCAGTTAATCTGTATTCCGCAAACCCCGTTGCGCTAAGGTGTATAAACTCTGCTAAAATAACCCATAAATTCATAACTGCAACACATTGTCTGTACTTATTATTCATTGCAACATGTTTCGGCCGATTTGGTTACCTTAAGATAAGTACACAAATATGCAAAAACGTAGAAGGTTAATTGCAATATTAGACCTAAGTTTTTAAAAACAAAGCAGGCAATGTACGTATAAGGTAACATTGAGGAGCGTTCTTGCAACCATTGTTGCAGTGGAAAAGCTGTAATTGTTACATATTGTGTGTGTGTTTGTAGCCTTAGGTATCTAGCATGCAATGCCCGTGCGCCCTATTGTCATCTGTAGCCCGTCCCGCGCTACAATATTTTTTTCACATTCCATAAACGACAAGATTTTCGAAAAAAAGTTATTGATAAAAAAATGTGTTTTGATTTCCTCTATAATTTTTATTTGTAACATTTGTCCTTCTAAAAATAACTGAGAGACATGTAGTCAATAGTGTCTAGTTGTCTTCGTGTAAAGTGCCCGTTATTCTTGTCCTATTTTAATGAAAATTGAACTTCTAAATAGATTTTCGCAAAATACTCAAATTTCAAATTTCGTGAAAATCTGTAGAGTGGGAGCCGATTTGTTCCATGCGGACAGACGGACAGACGGGAAGACAAACTAATAGCCACTTTTTGCAATTTTGCGAATCGAGCCTAATAAACGAAATCTCATATTTACGTAAAGGATAAAAATTCCTTAAGATGCAATATAACTTTGAATTTGTATGTATTCCAACCATCCTAAAATTACGCAAGTATCTCATTGCGTAATTTGAGTTTATGTTATGTCGACTATGTAACTGTGGTGTATATTTTCATGTATAGAAGATATCTATAGATTATTTTTAAGGTTTAAGATTTTCTTTCCTTGAGTGCAGATTGATTGTAGGTTTTAGTGTTATAGAATATCCGCAGAGAGAGTTTGTAGTTTATAGCTTAAGAGCTTCTTTCATTGGTGAGTCCGGAAATTGAAACTGAAGTCAGTTAGTTGGCCTGTTATGAAATACGATTCCTGGGTCAGTTACTGTGTTGATGAAGAGACCACAACTGGTTTCCAGTAAGAGCTGGAAATTGTAGCCTCTGAAACAACATGGCTACACCGTATTAACACACATTGCTTCCTGAAAAGAGGGACAGTATCGAAATTCCCCTCCGTCTTGGAGAAGTCAGAAGGAACGGCCAGGTCCGCCTGCGGGGGGGGGGGGGTTCTCTCACCGAGAGAGAAGCGAAACGAATTGCTTTGTATCTTTGTTGTGATGCTTTCGTAATTCGAAACTTCTACTTAAAAATCCAATTTCCATGCTGTAGGCATTAGCGTTGTCCTCTTAATTATAGAAAGGCCAATTCGAAAACTAATTAGTTCATCAGCGAAGCAACCTGTACCCAGGGAAGGGAGGCTCTCGTTTTAGCATCGGTATAGTGAAAACGATCCTACCTGGCTTCCTCGTTCACATTCGTGTCTCAGGTCGTTGAGCTCTAATCCAATCAACGTTGTTTTAGTAGCAAAGTAAGAAAATTAATTTTTTGCTCCTGCAAAATATATTCTATCGAGATACATAGGGATTTGTTGTTCCCGTCCATCCGTCAGCGAGTATAGTTAGCCTAGTATGGTGCCAAGGTATGGGGCGGACGTTTGAGGAACAGGAGTTTAATTCCCTTCAGGGGTATAAAAATTTCGAGACCCTCTCTGGTGCTCAGTGGGTAGCGTAGTCAATAAAGCGACTGGCTACAGACTGGATGGTCCGGGGATCGAATCCCAGTGGGGCCGAGATTTTCCGCACCTGTCCAGATCGACTGTGGAGCCAACCCAGCCTCCTGTACAAAGGGTACCGGGTCTTTCATGGGGGTAAAGAGCGGCCAAGGCGTGACGCTGACCCCTCACCCTCTTTTAGTGCCGTGGTCAAGATATAGAAGAGCTATACCTCTACCCCCCTATGGGCCGTACGGCCTGTAGAGAGCCTCAGTACCTGTACAAGAGTGCACTTTAACTTCTTTTACCTCTCTGGTGCTCAGAGTTGGTTCCGTGGGCATTTTGCTCAGTGGGAAATCCGTCGAGGATTGTTGCTCTATGTTCGCTATCAAGTAGAGGCGGGGTTGCGATTACACGGAACTGTAAGAAGCCCTCTCCAGCAAGACTTCGAAGATGAATACTTAATTAACCCTTTGACGCCTAACGACGACTATAGTGGTCATACCGCACCGCTAACCTATAAACGTTTAATTTTATATATTTATTCAACAAATACAGGTACTGAATATTTTAAACATGTTATATACTCTCCGTTCTTTTCCTCTTCAAAATGCAGTTTGTTTCATAAATCTAACATATCTGGTTTCTGTATTATTCACATTTTATATAGAGGGTGTGCTAAAATTAAAAGAATAATTCCGGCGCCAAAAGGTTAAGCTCAGGAAACTTTTACGTAAATTGATAAGTGTGCCGTGATCTACGTTTTGTCAAAAAGAACGCGTAGGAGCTTAAAGTTGAAGGCGTTTTGTCCTTTCGATATTTCAGCAACCGATTACCCAGCCACGCGCCTTCACATAACGGTAGAATGGTGTCGTCGGAACTGTAAAAGTCCCTGCGAATTTTGATGCTAAATGTAAGGACTTAACTAATTTGATCCTGTACTGAATTCTCATTGTAATTTAATATCCAACACTGTTAAAATTTGATCTCATATTTTCTGCTTACTATAATAAGCAACTGTGTCTTCCATAGGGCCCATTTACCATCTTCAATATGACAAATTTATGAAGAAGGGCGTTGAATGACAGAAAAGAACCCCGAAATACTTAGAGATAAATCTGTTTCAGTGCCACTTCATCCACGTCAAACCTCAGATTGATATCCGTTCATCGAACCGGGACCTCCACGGCCGATATACTACCTCCAGTAAGTCACAGTCGTTTTCTGTCAGTTCCTTCTCGTTTATCCCCATACGGTAGTCACTGGCAGCCGCCATAGCATATGAGTAATCTGCGTGCGGTGTCTAGTATTTTGGCATTAATTTTCAGAATTAAATTAGTATTTTGTACTCTCTTTACTACAAAACGTCGCAACTCCGATTTCTTAAACTGAGTCAAGTTACTGGCAAGATGCTGTAGCGTCTGTTTGGTTCCCGTCAGCACCTCCATTCAAATTACCGGTCAACACCTCACGACAACCTGCCACCAGTTCTTTCTGATTCATCGTTCATGATCACCTTACCGTCCGACGTCTGACAAATGTATTTCAAAATGTATAATTAACCACTGAAATTAGAGTGGTAACCATACAAACCATCAGGTTTTACGTTATAAAATCATCACCTGCCCCCCACAGTGTATCAATGTGTTTCTTAAGGTTTCGTAACTTTTGATGTGCGATGGGATAGCTCAGTCGGTATAGTGACTCGTTATGGGTTAGACGGTCCGAGGATCGAATCCCGATGGAGGCGAGATTTTCCGTACACGTCCAGACCGGTGTTTGGGCCCACCCATCCTCCTGTACACTGGGCACCGAGTCATTCCAGGGGGTAAAGCGGCCGGGGCGTGGCGTTAACCACCCACCCCATCTAGCGCCGAGGTTAAAGAAAGTGTAAAACTATTCCTCTAATCTCCTCTGTTCTTTCATGTCAGGTTATTCAGTGAACTTTAGCTGTGCCTTACTGCCGTCACTAGCAGTTGGAATAGCGTGGTCGGTGTAGGGATTAGGTTGTGTGCTGGGCGGTTCAGGGATCGAATCCTGGCAGAGGCAGGAGATTTTTCAATTATTCAAGACGCGAAGATATGTTATGGGACCCACCCAGCTTCATACTGAGTAGGAAGTGAGTTTCTTTCCCAAAGGTAAAGCTGCAAGTGTGTGAGGTTGGCCATTCACCTCCTTAACACGTCATGAATGAGTGGAGCTGTACCTATTATCCTCCTATACGCCTTCATGTTGCGGCCAGAGACAACTTTACCTTTACTTTTACAGTCGACACTTTGTAATCTGAGCCACTAACAGCTTGTCACACTCTGAAGGACACACCTCAAAATGATTCGCGTCTCAGGCCACGACTGCGGACGGTTTCCAGGTTGGAATAACATCAAAACTGCTGCTACAAAACCTGGCGGAAGAACATAAGCATAGAGGAATATATGGGTTCTGTATCTCACAGCCGCACTGCGCCGCGTAACAGCGCTGTGAGTAAAGGGCTTTATGAGGCATGGGGGCGTATCATTCGGTGGGCTAATATTGCTTTTATGTGCCCGCACCCACAGTCAGCCTCGGATAATCTCGTTGATGATGTTTTCCAAAATGTATTTTTTTTAATAACGGTAAATGTACCGTGGTATTCACGTTATCTTCTTTTCTCTCTATTTAGTGCCTCTAAAATGTTTTCATCTAACCCTTTAAGGCACAGAGGTATTGTATGTGCTACCTGCTTCGATGTTAAAATAGCCAGCACTTTACGCACACGCTGTGTTTGTGTGGTTCTCATAACGCATTCCGATTATTCCCCTGAAGAGCTCTTGCCTTTTGGCCTTCCTAACGGAGATGCAGCGTTTTATGTGCGCACTGAAACTACAAAGTACAAGAGACGTGCACAAATTTATAGCTCCGTGTATGGGAATATATATTAATATTATTCTTTTTGTAATTCTTTGCGAAGAAATAGTACGTTGGAAGTGTATATTGCCTAAACCTTAAGTTTGTTGTTCCTAACTGAGAGTTTCGCATCGTCGCCATGTTTGTATTTGTCAAAGTGCAAACAGTATTGCGTACAGAGCACATTAGTGTGTCTGCGTTTTCTCTCTCTCTCTGTACCAGAAATACTCGCCTAGTTCCAGTGTGCCATTAGATGCCCCCCATCAGACCGAGAGCCAAAAAAGAAAATTTTAGCGCAAGGCCCAACATTTTGTTATTTTACTTTCCACAAAAAAAAATCATAAAATTATTATATTAATTCTTGGATATAAAACTAGATGTCACCGCTCTCTCAGTGGTTCGTGCGTCGGCCATGTTATTATTACTGTTTGTGGGAAATTAAAAAGTACATTGTATGGGTTTGGTCCAGTGACAGAATTTCAAAGCCATATTTAATGAATAATTGATATCCTCTCTGATTAATTACGGGGAGCAGAGTCTTTTTTTTGAGGAGCTCTTACTTCCTTAGCCAGTCAAAGATTCCCTCACATATTGTGGCATCCCCAGAATCATTACCCTTTTTCAAAACAGTCCGCCACTTTTTCCATGCTCTGAGTCAGATAAATCGAGTCCACGCAATGCAAGATCTGTCAGCTGTTTAAACATTATTAAAGGTGGCCTGCACGCACGCGCGCGAACACACACACACACACACACACAAACGAAACGGTTGTCTCCAACATTTTGCAGTTTGCTGTACCAGAATTGAAAGAAATTTGAGGTTTGGACTGATTTCATTTTGGTATACGTTGTGTATTAGCTCTTTGTCTGGAATATCACACAAAACAGGTGGGCAATTACGTTTTTAAAGATAAATTCTCACACAGTATTAAAATAATTCTAATGGAATTTATTTATGGTTCTATTAATGAACCCCGCTTTCAATTTCCGAAGCAATTTCGTCCCTAATTAATTTGTATACCCGCTGCTATGTTGTGGAAAATTGGAGAATTTATATGCCGTGTTCCATGTACTTGTGCGGACACCGAAAACATAGTGTGCGTAGTTCGCTACTAGTGAGATGCTTGCGTAATTAAAATTCACCTTGCTACGTAGGGGACGGCCAAATGAATCAGGGTTCGATTTCCGTTAGGGACAGAATTTTGTTTGTTAATGTACATTACCCAAAATGTTCTGCAGCCCACCCATCCTTTGCAGTGATACCGGTGCTGGATGGAAGGGGGTATTTTCTTGGAAATATAGCGGCCGAAACATGATGCCTACTCACGTGTAACTAGTGCAGAGGTTAAGAATGCGTGGAGTTGTGGCTCTCCTCCGCACACACCTTAATGGCTTTGTTTAATAAACGTTTTAAAGTCAAATGGTCACTATACTCGTATGTAAGACTAGGTTTAGTATTCAGCAATTCCACGTACTGCCCACACAGGGTACTTATGTGTTTTTTACGGATCTGAGAACGAACAACAGTATGGTGTTGACAGAAACTTGGATCTGCGCTCTTCTGGGAAGTTACGCAACGTCGAATGGTAGTTTTTACCGAAGTTTCGTCACGACATATAAGTCGCATATTCAAGGGTCGAGCAGTTCAAGAGCGCAGATGTCTTTTACACCGCGATGGAATCCTGAAATGGAAAAAGAAACTTTTAGAATTTTATGGACCTTGAAGATGTATTATCCCCTGAACAAGGGCTTAACACTAGTCTATATTGTGAACCAGATTATTCCGTTTCGCATTCTCCTATCCTACTCCTTTAAGATTCGTCTCAACTTGATACTTCCATTCACGCTACTCTTTTCCTTGTGTTAGCCCCCTTCATGGTTTGTACATGAAAGGTTTGCACACGTTTCTTTACTTACTTCATCCCCATTAATTGGTACGGTAAAGTGATCCCGTTACAGAGCCGGTGTGGCCCAGGTGGGTAGAGGTATAGCTCTACTCTTCCATGACCGCGGCACTAGAAGGGGTGAGTGGTCAGCAACACGCCCCTGCCGCACTTTACCCCCGGGAAAGACCCGGTACCCATTTTACAGGAGGCTGGGTGGGCACCAGGGAAGGTCTGGACGGGCGGAAAATCTCGTCCCCACCGGGATTCGATCCTGGACCGTCCAAGCCGTAGTCAGTCGCTATACCGACTGAGCTACCCGGCCCACATCCCCATCAATTGTCTTCTTCAAATTATTCTGTACTGATTTGTGCGAGGAGTACAAATTATTTGTTTCTCTTTATACTGACATATTGTCTACAATCCAGCTGCTGCTCCTCTCTCGAAGGTCCAAATGTTCTCCTCAGCACTCTGTTGGCTCTAGAACACCCTCAGCCCTTGTTCCTCCCTTAACGTGATACAATTACAGTTTACCGTGTATTTCCTGTCCTCCATCAAGTTGGGTAATACCCTTATTGAAGTCTGCGTATTCACATTAAACCTGAGTGTCTATATATGTGTGTGTGTGTGTTAGGGATTTTGTAACTTTGAACTTTTTGACCCATCCCCTTCTCCCCTTGCTTTCAATATTGCACGGTGATACACCAAACTGGCAGTGTAACTTAACATGCAAGTAACATTTGAAAATCCTATTGCATGTACATGAACCCCTTGTTCCGCGTTGATGACGGCTCTTAAATCTGAACTAACTTATTTATGAAAGAGCTGGTGTTACGGGTGCAGAGGGTCAGTTAATGGATGCGAACATTAGATTATGCAGCAACCACGGCCTTCTTGAAACATACGCCTGCACAGTACTTATCTTTTATTAAAGCAGATACCGCTCTGTTTCACAGCAGCGATGAACAGAGCATGCTGCAACCTAGCGGCGCTTTTCGAGGGCCGTGTCATGATTAGCGCCTAGGGTCAGGGTCCAGGCAGCGCTGTGATTTTGCCTGCGGGTCTGTTTTTAACACGACTGTAGGGAGTACTGAACACATCGTCACTTTGGTAACACTTCTGAAGCACAGCGGTAACTATATATACCAACAGGTTTAACGTTAAGAAAAACACTGCATTGTTTCCACACACACATACACACACACACATAATGTATTTATGTATAAATATTATTGTAGCACCGTGCATTTTCGTAGAATCACTACAATTTATCACCAACGAATGCACATATAATTTCACACTAAACACTTTTAAAAACTTTAAAACACTCCGACATGTTTCGATCTTGTCATATCATCATCAGGGAGCTTTGTTGCTTGCTAAAGTTATATTACAGTATTCACAATTCAATTCGTATTTGC
>Ga0123357_10003390_pt1 | contig 18236 bp, 16 predicted proteins | sample TergutEmb28metaG_FD_89873 | JGI IMG/M metagenome (GOLD analysis project Ga0123357, IMG submission 89873) | Embiratermes neotenicus P4 segment gut microbial communities from Petit-Saut dam, French Guiana - Emb289 P4 | ecosystem: Host-associated > Arthropoda: Insects > Digestive system > Gut ... | reverse complement strand
TGCCTAAAAGCAAATGCTGAGATGGTTCCCAAGATTCCAAGTTGCCACTACATGCTTCTCATGTAGCCCTCCCGACTAAAATTTAGTAGTAACCAATTTCATGTTTGTTAACATGTAAAATAACCACTGCCACCGGGTAACAACCCAGTTGCAGTGAATAAATATTATTATTATTATTATTATTATTATTATTATATGGCTTCGTGGCGTGGACAGGGAAAACTTACTTTTACGTTGACGCGTACGTTCAAAATATTGTACACAGGTTAACGCTCTTGAGGGAACCGAGAAATTGAGCAGTTACAGGAAGCGAAGCGCATTTGACAGTTCCTTGTGGTTTAATAATTGTATTCAGTCTGTCCAAGTGAAATGCAGTTTAGTACTGGGATAGGGTATTTGGTATAGAGATTAGGCTGTGGAATGGACGATCCGGGGTTCGAATCCCGGCAGGTACATTCTGTACCCCCAGAACGTTCAGACCGTCTCTGGTGCCCACGCAGCCTCCTATTCTGTGTGTCATGGGGCTATTTCCGGGGGCATGACGGCAGCGGCGTGAAGCTGACCACTCACTTCCCTCTAGTGCCTAGGCCAAGAATGAGTGGACCCATACCTCTGCTTCCCTCGCTTGCCTTAATAGCGCAGACAGGGACAACTCTACCTTTTTTTGTACCATGTAAAAGCCCGCGACACTTTCCTGCCCGTTCCTCGCGATTTTTTCGTTCCTGTACGCTAAGGTCTGAAATTAATAGAGCGTCATTCAGTACCCGATGGCTCAATTCACACGTTCCAAATTAGTCAAAGAAACCAAATCCGTAGTCGAGTTCTCGTACTGATTATTCTGTTAAATGTCAGCCCTCCGACTCAGAATTTCTTTTGTTCGGGCGAACGTTAGTTTTATTTAACGTGGATCTTTTGTTATGTGACATGCGATGTATACGACGACCATCCATCATATGAACTAAAATAGACACATTTTGATTACAGTTCTGCCCCACTTCTGTCACGTGACGATACGGATAGCAGGGCGAACGGTTACATGTCACGTTATTTCGCCGGATACTGGGACCAAAACCAGTTGTTATCAGGTCAAAGTTGAGGGTAGGACACTGGAATGAGTAAAATGTGTTAGTTGTTTGTTTATTGTCGAAATTTCACTATAGAAACATATGTTTAAATAGTCCGAGGATATTCGCGTTCATTCGTTTGAATCTTCTGACTGAAGTAGGGGGCGCCACGACAATTACCTAAAATTTACCAATTTGCTTCTCTTTTTAATCGGTTTTATTCAAAGACACCTAAGTGGCTGAATATCTATTAGTGAAGCCAGAGTTAAGGTAAAATATGCCTCCTACCTCACGGTGGGTTATATCAAACCCTACGTTCAAGTGACATTTAAATTATACTAACGCAGAATGTAGTACGTCCCTTCTTTTAAAGACTGTCGAAGTGAAATAGATTCAAGTTACGACTTTCAATGTGCTTCTTGATTAAGGACGTGTCCATAACTTTGGCATTTAATTAGGAGATTTGTGCAATGCGTGCTGAGTAAATGGGAAGAAGACGGTGGAACTTAATATAGTGCACATCTGCTTCGCAGTCACGGGACAGCCATATTTGAAATTCTGGTCCCATTGGTGAGATATCCGCAATTTCTACAAGGATTACGTACTGAACGGAGTTCCTGCCTGCCGTAGAGTAGCTCTTGTTCAGTGTCTCATTAATTTAGAAGCATAATTTGCTAAAACCCTGTCAGAGTGTACACTTTTCATTGAGAGCACAAAATGTGTAAGTGTATTGTTGTGGGTAGCGAAAAGTTATCCAGTTAAACAACTTTTCTTGTCCTTAAGTGTTTGCAAACAGTGCCTAACATTTATCTTCGCCCTTTGGTGTTGAACCACGAATCATGTTGAAGCTGTTTGTTTCGGTGCACCTTTCAGTCTTTATCTTCAAGGTGAATGAATATTTACTTTACTCTGAAATGTTGGAACAACTTTATCACGTGAGCTGGATAAAGACCAAAGGGCAAAATTGAACTTCAAAAAATAAATAATAAAAAATTAGAGATAATGGCAACGTGTAATTTCTGACGCGCGCGTGTGTGTGCGTGTGCGTGCATGCTGTTTTTGATAAAATATAATTTCAACGGGAGGAAGTTTAATGTGATGAGGTGATGAGTTTTCTGTTTGCCATTATGGTAATGAACTGTGTATCTACATATATGTGTGTAGAGTGAGTCCCCAAGGCAGCACACTCATGACATTGTGCATCGTAGATTGGTCTAATTTCACAGGAGGAGAATCCAGATCTTCAGCGTGGGTGGATGCTTGAAAAAATAAACTCACTGTCTTAACTAATTTTTGGCATGGTGCTCAGTCCCTGAGGTGCCAAGAGTAGTTCATCTAGTTACATTAGCCCCCACATTTAACGGTATCTAGCGTTCGTATCCGTGTTCACGTGAATCTATCTTAGACGTTTTCCTGAGGTAGCTGAATTCTGTCCATAATCACACTTTTCAGGTTTCTCAACTAAAAGTGTGTATGCGCGTGATATCTCCGCTGTAGTGTGCTACATATTCTGTGCAGCTCAAACTCCTTCATGTTATCATGCTAATTATATTGAAATTCCTTGTCACATAGTTTTCTCTGCTTCCCTGTTATGTCCTCTCTCTTCAGTCCAAATAATCTCCGCAGTAAATTATTCTGAAATGTTCTTAATGTATGATACTCTCCTCCTGTGTTCTGCCCATCTTCTCTTCCATAAAAAGCTACACCATAAAATCATAACTTTTTTATTAATGTCATCTGTAGTTGTCTCACTAATACAACAATATAAACGTTCTGCCATTTTATACAATGTATGAACATCTTACAAATGCACTTTAATTTCATAATGTATTTTTGTTTATATTTACACCAATATGTTTCGACCAGTAATCTGGTCATCTTCAGGGTGATGTTTTTGATACAAGGAAACAATTGTAGTTAAATGTGACAGTCACTCCATAATATTAAAAATATATAATTTCAGATAAATGTTACTGTTGAATAATAATGTAAAATAATATAGGATAAGAATGGATACTTATAAATAGTGGATGTTAAAATTATTTAGTATTTGTGGAGTGATGTATACAGCAGTTACATGGTGAGATCTAATCCAGAGTGTAGGTGATGTTTTGTATGTGTGGTGCACTACTCAGAAGGTAAAATTGAGGAAGAGTTATTTCCTCAATTTTACCCTTTATATTGTTGTAATATTGTCTAATTATGGCCGAAATTGTCAGCTGAAACATACTGCATATGTGAGAAATACATAATTTCAGAACATTTATGTTGTTTTATTAGTTAGATTACAATAGAAGTCGTTAATTCAATAAATACAAAGGGAAGATTTCATTCAAGTTAATAACTTTTTGTGTATTGTAATATTGAGGTTTATTTTACAGTGCTGTCAGTAACTAAGTGTGTAATCAAATGGTACAATAATAGTAAAAATGCTTATTGGTCAAACTATGTCTTGTAGAGGGTTTTGTGTTTGTTACATTCAGTCTTGATTCTGTTGCTAACTGGTTAGTTATGTAGCACTTTTGATAATGTACAGTCTTTACCTCAGTAACACTAGTAACCAAAAATGGCTGAAACATCATCCGTTGCTCACACATATCGCTCATGAAACAGAAGTTTGCTTTATCCCACACAGTTTTACAGGAGACAGGAAAAACTTAACCTATCCTCAGTAGACTATTTAAGCATGTTATGTTTTTAAGAACAAGCAATATTTGAGTTGACATATTTTGACAGAAGGTGCGTTTGTAACCCAACTGTCTAGTTGTGCAGGAATCTCATTTTGATGAATTGTGTGGGTTACGAAAAATTGCTGTTTCATGAGCAATATAATATGAACAGAAACAGTGTACCAGTATGTGGCAAACACAGTTGCTTTGTATTTTTGTCATTACAGGCTGAGGAGGAAGCAGGAGAGATGCCACATGATGTGGCAACTGCCCTTCGCAGTGATATTGCTGCGCTGCAGTACAAGCGGGACCGACTGCTTAGCGAGGTGAGTTTTATATATATACACACACACACACACACAGAAGCCTCGGAGTGCAGTTTCCAGATTGTAGAAAGTTCAGCTTGACCCTTGTATAACAGTGAACCTATATATGCCAAAAATTAAATTTTACCTGTATGTCAGGCTTCACTAAAATTCATGGAACAATGGAAAATATGATAAAAGGCAAGTTCAATAAGTAGGGCTCCCTAGCCTGTAACTTTTGTGTTAATCAAGCATTTTATTTTTGGTAGGAAGCAGTACTTTTAGTAGCAGTAACTTGCAACAAATGGTACATGAGTCAGTCAGTTACTCAGATGTTATTTATGGGATCATTTGATATGCAGTGGCAACAATACAGAACACTTTGTCTACATAAGAATTTTGTAATGTTATTTGGTCTTAGTGTGCGAAATATGTTCCTCACATCAAAATTCACCACAAATTGCTGTATGTGTGAGTGAAGCATGCCAGACAGTGGTACAGAGAATTAGAAAATAATTGATTGCACATTTGCAGTAATGATCACACCTGTTGAACTAGAACATCAATGATGGATAAATGTTGTACAAGTGGGTGAATTGGTTTTGGAAAAATGAAGCATTACTTGGGAGGTTGTTGATTCTACAATAGTGAGGAAATGGAAATGGTTGTTCTTGAATAGTTGCAATTGCAAGAACTAAATTTTTACTGTAACAGGTTTTTTAAATTCATGCCAAAAAGGACAAATACATTGGTGTGCATGGGAATTATGCTGAAACATTAATGGTATTGGAACCTTACTTATACATATCCTTCATATCTCTGGGGGGTGGGGGGGGGGGACATGTGACAATCAGATATCATATCCAAGAATGCAAAAGTTAGTACATAACTTAATAAACCTAGTTGTCTAATTTTGAAAAACTTGAAATGTAAACATGAAGTTGTCCACATCCTTGAGAAGCATATCATTATGCCATATAAAGAGGTTCCATGCATCTCTTCCATTTTTTCCACCATTCATGCTGATAAAGGTAAGTGGTTAGCTTCATAACCTGGAGGAAGTTTTCATATCCATTTTACAATAATCTTGGTGGCTCACAGAGCAATTCTAGATCTGATGATGATAAACATATTAGTTTTTAAACTTGTGACATGTTTCTGCTTTTTATATCTTATTGCAGCTGCAAGAAATGAAGGGACAGCTACGCAGTCGTGACCAGCGTGCCCTGGAGCTGCAGGTGGAAACAGAGCAGCTACAGGAGCAGGCAGCACGCCAAAATGCCGTCATTGCCTCTCTGAAGAAGAGGATTCAGGTATACTGTTACCACATGTGCAGTGCTCCTTACATTTGTCACATTAAAATAAGCAGTTTCAATTTCAGTTTATTTGTTCATCCACTTGGACACGCATGTAACATGGGACATGTCTTTTACATTTTACAATTTATATATTACAAAACACAACTTATAATATATGGACATCCATCCAATATAATGCAGTAAAATAACAATACAAAATTTAAAGACCAATTGGATGTGAAATCCATCACTACAGCTAGATATATATGTACTTATATAAGTATCAGTACTAATTCGAGTGATTATGCCATTAGCTTGATAATGAAATGACATTCAACACTTCTAAATCTGAAACCTACCATTAGACATGATCTTATGTCATTTCCAAAATCTTTTTCTTCAGGACCTGTATTTCTGTGTTCCAGTTTGATATAACCCATCCACTTTCCCAGTCTTCCTGGTGACCTTCATTAAGGCAGTTTCCCTTCAGAATACTACATAACTTCCTTGGCTTTTCCAGGCTTCCTACACATGTGGTCCATCATAATGTCCGTCTTGGCTGTCTTCATAATACTGGGTGAGCTTTATTATTTATAAAGTTCTTTCTTGTCCCTTTTTCCACTACTTCACCTATCTTCTATCTGAAGATTCTTGTCACCATTTTGATCCAAGACTCCTGCAGTACATGTGGTTCCCGAAGTACAAGAGACTTCCACAAGTGTGGAGAATGATTGATTCATGTAAAGATTAGTGGTGTGTTGGTAGACAAGACAACCTTCCCTTGGCTAGATCCCTGAAAGTTGGTAAGTGTAAAGACTGCAGTAGTCAGATTAGTTATTTGTGTTGCAGGACCTGGAAGAGAGAGAGCGCACTCTCACTGCAGCACAGGGACGAGCTGAAATGGCAATGCAGACTCTCCAGCGAGAAACCCGTTATCAGGAAGAAAAAGCTAAGGAAATGGAAAAGAAGGTGCTCAGAGCCATTTTTACTTAGGCAGCACATGAAATTAATGTGGCCCATATGTCAAAACATTTATGTTTCAAATATTTTTGGACTACATAGTATAAGGATCTTTGAGGTATGAGAGAGGTATTACATTACAATAAAATGAGTGTGAGATGGTGTAGAAGAAGAGTTAAATATGGCAGCAGTTACCTGGTAGTTTATCATTTATTTTACATGAAAGTTACAGATGTATCTGTGAAAGAGATTTACAAGTAATGTGGGAATAAAAATGGGCTGTCAAAAACTGTGGAATGTTGATGACCAATTGAGTAGGTTTGAGAAACAATATAGCTCTGTATTTGTATTCACACGGTATCTATTTCATATCTTGCTGGATAGACAGCTGTCCTGAGCAAAGAATTTGTGGTTTTCCTAATTTTTTTCAGAGTGTTGAGTTATTACTTCGAAATAGGACTTGACCATATCTTTCCTATTCCTAAACACGACACCACTCATAATCACCATTTCATTTCATTCCACACCTAAATCTCTAAAGGAGATTATGAGTCCATTTATGATATGTAATATTTATTTTTCAAAGTTCCAGTCCCTTTTACAGTTTGGACCACTGTGTGTGTGTGTGTGTGGGTGGGGGGGGGTGTAGGAAGATAAATCAAATTAAAAAATATTTAGAATACTACAAAAAAGAGGGTAATAAGATCAATGATTGGAGTTAATTAAAGAACGCCTTGCAAGCAGTTATTTAAAGAAATTCAATTCCTCACGTTGGCTTCTCTATATGTATTGGAAGTGACATGTTTTATTTAAAAAAACGCCAGTCTGTGGAGCTAAACTCTGATGTTCATGAGCATCATACACAAAGGAAGACGGATATTCAAGTTCAGTCGTATAAAACTGATTTATACAAACAGAGTGTAATAAATATGGGAACTAAACTGTATAATAAGATGCCTGGTTGTGTAAAAGAAACGGACAATTATACGGCCTTTAAGAAAGAGTTGAAATTGCTTCTTGTATATCATGCTTGTTACTCAGTAGAGGAATTTGTCTGTTTGTAATTTATAATGTCTGATGTTTAATTTAGCTTCTAAGAATACATATTTTATAGACATATGGTTTTCTCTTTACAATACTTTGTTGAGAGTTAATCAGAGTGACCTTTAAATGACAAGTTGAATTGTATATATTCAAATTTGTGTTGTTAGATGTTGATGAGTCCATTATCATGTGCATGTTAAATTAGACTGACAATAAAACTAAACTAAACTAAACTAAACTATGCCAGCAGAACAATTGAGAGAGCATCACTAAATAACCTAGGAATTGCTCAGTTAAATAATACCCAGTGTTAATTCATGGAGTACTCCAATTCATGAGAAATTTCCTGTGATTCAAATGTTTAGAGGGAAGATTTCTCATTAGTGTTAGAATTTGTTGCCCATCTGTCTGTTGTTTGTGCTATATCACCAATAGAAGCAACACTAAATAACTTCCATAATTGATTCTTCATTTACATGTAAGCTCTGAATCTGCCAGTTAATTATACCTACATCTCGATCACACACTGGCAGATTACCGACATTTTTGCAGCTGATCTAAATGATCTATTTTCCTGTAGGTTCACTCTCTGGAACTGGAGTGCCACTCTGAGGAAACAATGAAAGATGCGCAGCGTAAAGCCATGCAGGAATTTGTGCGCAGACTGTCCACTGCCCTGGGCACAGAGTACAGTGAAACGGTGCTGTCCTCACCTGAAGGCCTGATTCATAAAGCATCTGAATTAGTTCAAGTAAGATTTTAAGACAGTCACAATATCACAGACATGTTTTACAGGTGTGTTTGAATGTTTCAGATCAGTGTGTTAGTTTTGTGATACAGACAGCATCCATTGTAACGGAATAACTGAAAATGCTTTCTTTACTTTCAACAAGTCGGAACACTTTCTTTAGACATTATCCAGTGTCTAGATAAGAAGGATTCTGTTGTTGTGGGAGTTTGATTTGTCTCATTTTTCAGGTTTAAAGAAGGAATTTCTACTCTTTCAGGCTATAAGACAAACTCATTGTCACAAAATATAATGACTAGCTTAAATAAACTGAACTGTCAGTTTTTGCCCTGATTAGCTTACCCTCTCACATCTGGTTTTCTTATTGCATCTTACACCTTCACATTTATTTTGCAATTGCTACTGACATCTTCATATGGAATATTTCATTGATTGCAACCAAAAAAATATAAACCATGACCATCTTAGGCTGGGATTTTTATACAATTCATTCAACAGGAAACATCCCGACTGAGGACAAAGTCTTGCAATGTATCTGACACACTGTCAGTGGTAGAGGCTGAACTGCGAACATGTCGAGAGGCTTTGGAGAGAGCAGTGGCAGACAGAGACTCACTGCAGAGGCAAACAGCTTCACACCTCTTGGAGCTCGACCGACTGAGGCAGGAGAAAGAGTCACTTGAGATGCAGCAACGAGTGGCAGAGAGAGACCTCATGGACTTCCGAGACAAAGTGACCATCTCCAACCGGAACCTGGTGTTAGCCACGGACAACATTACATCCCAAGAAACATCCATATGCCAACTGAGAGGTATGTTCAGCACCCAGCCTGAGAGAGTTTTTTGATGCTGTAAATACTTCACTTTACAACCGTTTTCTTGCTTTTGTTAAATACATATAGTATTCAAAAACATTTTGAGTTACTTTATGTAATGTATTCATTTTTTCAATGAGACTGGAAAGCATATGGTCTGGTGTTCATGTAAAGTAGGCAGCAGGAGTTACAGTGGATCAGTAGTAACCAAAATTAAAATGTTGAACAAATTTCGTTTGTGTCTGCTATGTAAAGTTTAAAGAGAATCTCATTAGGGGCTTTGAAGGAGAAATGTAGTCAGACACAATATCCTGTACACATTCTTTGTCTGCACTGGGTGCAAAGAACTTGTTAAAAGATGGTGTAATGTCTGTGAATGTGTAAGCATTTCCACAAAACTCAAAGCCTTATAAGATTTAATTTGTTATTTTCTATCATATTACTACATAAAACATTTTAATGGAACATATGAGTGCATGTAGGAAGATTTTGACATCATTTGGATAACACATGAATAGTTATTTCCTGTGATGGCAGCTGTTAAGTGCTCTAAATATCATACCTGCAAGAATAATACTGTGCACGTTGCTATAGCAATAACAGTGTGGGCTTGTTATAGGGAGGTGCCCAGTTCAAATCAGAACCATTTTATTGGCTGTTTTGGGTGATGTTCTTTACAGTTTATGTAAATCCCTCCAGGTGAATCCTAGGTTATTTCCTCGAAACGTTCCATGACTTCTTCCAAATCTTTCTTTGCCCACCATTCACAGGAACTTCCCATCTCACTGGACACTATGTAACTACTGTAGTTCAAAAATCAAAATAAGAGGGTACTTAAGATCAGTGATCTTTGAAAATCTCCAGTCAATATCAGATATTGAATATGAAGCAGCAATATTAAATACTGATGAAAAGGACAACAGAATTTTGTCTGTTGTAAGCCACTTGTACATTACAGGATTTCTGAGAAGCAATAGTACCTAATTATCTAATAATTCAAGGTAACTTGAGCAACATATCACATTTCACTACCCAAGTCAGCCACTATAATTTGCTTCTCCAGACCACATTTAATAGCGTGGTTGTGTGATTCATGTCACCTTGACCCCTTTCCCTCCTACTGTAAATGAAAAGTAAGCTGAATATATCTGTATTACATGTAGAGGATCTAAAGCTCAAGGAGGAGAAACTCCAGAGACTGCAGAATGAACTACGACACCTGCTGGAATCACTAGCAATCCAGCTGAGTTCTCCAGTCAGATTTGTCGAAACCCAGGAAGGAAGCATCAGAGAACGACTTCGGGAGGTCCTGCAGGAGAATAAGGACCGATTAATGGTATGTGGCAAACTATTACATGATAATGTTGAAAGCAGTAGGTATGGGTTTGGAGCTTTTTAAGTCTCTCACTCTGAAGAAAGCACGGAGGATGCGGAGTGTGCAGGAAGGAAGAAGAAGCAGAGACTTGGGCAATGAGCTTCAACTTAGTATTATTAGTGTGATTACATAAATAAAACTGAGATGAATGGGATGTATAGAATAAGCTGTCAATGCATAGAATATTTTAGTTATAAAATCTTAAATGAAGAGACATTTGAAAGTACAAGACACTTGTTGAAGGGTGTTATTAAAGTGGATCTTGGAGGTAAAAATTGTGAGAATATGAACTGGTCTAGTGTGTGAGGTGAAGTTTCAAATATGAATTTTTTGAGGCCAACCTGATGAACTTTCAAGTTTCTTAAGTTCTGAAATTGCTTGATGAGCTATATAACAACTCCTCAAGTAGGACACTGCACTGTGGAAGTCAGTCAGTTCTTTCATCCAGAGTAATTACAATTTTCACATACACAGTATATTCTCTATATTTGAATGTGTTCTTTTACCTGTTAAAGAAGTGTAATACACACTTGTAACTTCCTTAGAAATTGAGAAGTTGCAGTTATTTCGTTTGCACCTCTTTTCATGTTAAAATAAATGTGCTATATCGAAAATGACTTACATGAAAAGAATAATACCAGTACATAATATCCTGTGACTTCATATTGAAATTAGAGCTGTGGGGAAGGTGGAAGCATTGTGTAGTGTTCCACTGTCCTAAATGTAATATAGTGCTCACACAATAATGACACACTTAACAAGCATTTTGAGTATCCTTGTGTGAAACATCAAAGAACTGGAATCTCTTAGTCAACAACTGATTTCCTTCACAGACAGACTTTGTATTTTTCTCCCTGTGGCCATAAACATAGTGCTCACCCAGCTTCTTAAGCAGTGGGTACTGGGGTGTGTGGTGGGGCGGGTGTTGTGTGGAGCAGCAAAAGCATAAACTGACCGCTCGGTCACATAGTGCTGAGATTTATCGGGCATGGAGTTAACCCTCTCCTTTCCTTATGAAACTTCATGGTGCAGTGCTTAGCCAGGGTGGCAACTTTACGTTTTTATTGGACGTGTCAAATGTTAAGGTGGTAATATTCAACAATTTTAGCACAAAAGCTGCAGATTGTAAGAATCAGTTTCATATGAAATTAGTAAAGAAATGGCTATGAAATTATTAGGCACAATTAGACATCTGTTCTTCATGTTTGCAGCAAGTGGAGAGCCTACAGGAGAAAGTTGCTGTATTGACACAACAGATAAATCGTCAGTGTGAGCTGCAAGAACAAGCGACATCACGTGCACGTGTGGTCCAAGATGACAAGACATTGCTGGAGTCTCGGTTGCATAAAACAGAAGCTGAGTTGAGTGAAGTTGAAGCATCTAAGGACGGGCTCAGACGAGACAAGGCCACCGTGAGTATGTCAAAGCCATAAAGGAACAGGGCTCTTCTAATTTATTTCAGAACATGGGGCACTTAAGTCCTGTCTTAAGGCCTAGGTGCATCGGGCCCAGAAGGGCTCGAACCTGAATACTATTCAATGTCACAGCCATTCTAGGTTACATCATCAGTCACCACCACCACCACCACCACCACCACTACCACCACAGCCACTGCCGCCGCCGCCGTCGCCGTCGCCGTGATCACCACTACCACCACCACCAACTCAGTCTAGAAGCCTCAAGAGAGAATTGCAGAGATGAACAAGACAAATAAAGGACAGCAAAGCATAGCAGACAACAGAAAGGGCGAGGGAAGAGGATGCTTAGACAATTCTCACGTGACTTAGACGAGAAGCTGCTGGATAATGAACAGCCATATCGATGGCTAAAATTTGGAGACATTAAGGAAGAAACAGAGAGTTTCTGCACATTTACATTACTCAGTATGCAAAAGACTAGGCTTCAAAACGACAGTCAAATGGTGTACACACGCGCGCGCGCGAACACACACACACACACACACACACACGCTTGCGCGCATGCGCGCGCAATATGTGAACATGAAGATATGACGGTATTTTGTAATCCAGGTGGGACGCAGATAGAGAAGTCATGGCAAATAGGCCAGATATAATAACAACAAAAAAGAGAAGACATGCACACTGATATATGAGGCAATACCAGCAGACAGAAATATTTTGCAAAAGGAAGTAGAAAAGAAAGTAAAATACAAAAGTTTATGTATAGAGATACCAAGTATGTGAAACTTGTTATGTGTGTTCATACCAGTAATAAGGGAGCCATTGGAATGGTAACAAAAGGTTAAGAAAAATTTGGAAGCCATACCAGGAAGACATTTGACAGATTCACTACAAAGACAGCAACACTGGGAACATCACATATAATGCGGAAATTACTACAGTCTGAAACTTGAAGCTTGAGCAGTAGGGATCTCCATGGTTCAAGAGAAGAAGCACCAGGGAGAAAGGGCCTGTGACAAGAAACAACAACAACACAACAAAATAATAATAATAATAATAATAATAATAATCACTGTCATCAGTGTCTGATACTGATTATGTTGATGCAGAAGTAATGATCCAGACCTGTATTCAGGTCTCTCTGCCATTATCAAAGCAGCAGTCCACTTATTTATCTATTCTACCCTGAGCTGTCACGTGGATTCTTAGTTTCTTGTTCCATCTGGTCATTGCTTTGTTAATTTTGGAAGTATCTTTAGCTTCATTCTGTTTACATTATAATTGAACTTGATTTGACACTGATTCAGTCTTTTGTTCCTCTAAAATATCTTGATATCTTTCACATTCTTTCCATATGTATAGTTATGTACCTTCAACAAATCTCTCTCATTAAACTGAAATATATTTCAGACTGTCAAGTCGCTTATAAAGAAGATGAGAGAGAGATAGAATGAGTGAGAGAGTTTCTGAGATCAAATCAGGAACAGTATTTAGGTCTGCATATAAAGAAAAGATGAATAGTAGGTGGCATTGTCCTGGCTTCTCTCACAAGTGACATTCCCAGTTAGTTGAGCTGGGGTCCCAGCAAGGAATTAAATGAATCATCTTCTACATGCAGCCACTGTAAAACTATCCAACTGATATCAGTCAATTAATGCTTTTCTGTTCCCAGTTTATGACTTTTCTGGAGCGCTTAGGCAGAGCTCTCAACATGGAAGAGATATCAAAAGAAGTAGGAGTGGATTTACACACTGAATCACTTCTAATTCGTGCAGAACAGCTGGCAAGACTGGAAAGTGATAAATTGATTGACAAGGTAAAGTTGGGTTTCTAATTTTTCTTATGTTCTCTTCATATTTACCCTCTGTTAAGCAGCTAGATGTGAGTCACAACTTAACATTGGTGTCCTCAGACCGATGTTGTAAGTAAATGTATTGTTGAATGATTTCCTATAGCTTAGAATTATGGATTGTATAAGAGCATGTTCCAAATGAAAGGAATGGAAATTGGCACAGCTGTGTGATTTGTTCTCAATTCTTGGACATTCATTGAAAGTAACTGCAGTAAAGTGAAATTTTCTGTAGAGCGTATATGTGATGAACGCCTAAAGTTAAGGTGTTAATGTATTTTTTAAATCTTCCTGTGCCTCATGAAGTGAAGACATCCATTTTTGTTGGGGTCTGTGATATTTATCCTCATATGTGGAGAGTCTTAGGAGTGACAAATGAAGTTATTCATATTTTTTACTTCTGAATGGAGACTGATCCTATGACCATCTGTCACAGAGAGAAGCAGATCCACTAACTGTCCACAGCTGTAATGCAGAAACTTCATACAGTAAGTTTTCTAGAAATGTAGCTGTGAATTGAACTTGGACATTGTGGGATAGCCTGAGTTGATGGGAAAAGGAACTGAGTCATTTGCCTGACACAAAACTCACTTGAAGCTTACTGTCTTGATGAGTTTTACATAAATATGTTTTACATGATGAACTTAGCAACAGATATTATAATGTCATATCTGAAGGGGAGAAATGTGTTTTCAAGGCTCCCTTCCACACAATGAAAACACAATAGAGAGGCAATGTCTGCCCATGTTTTGTCACCAGAACTGTTAAACAGATTTCGATGATATGTTGTGCTGGGTGCCTAAACTGAACGTCGTGGAACAGATTTAATTTTGGTTTATGTTGAGAAAGGATAACTGCACTTACGAGCTGAAATCGAATATTATCAATATTCTCTTAAGTGTCTCATTGTACAAAACATTTCTACTTAATATAAGATATAGTTCTAGACATAATTAGATCCACAACTTTTACCTGAAACATTCCAGGTCATCAATTTTTAATGAAATACAAGGAATAATAATGTGTGATACACGGTACAGTGAATATTATGATGCATTGCATTTGTGTCTGAATGGTACAGTGAATATTATGATGCATTGCATTTGTGTCTGAACGCTACAGTGAATATTATGATGCATTGCATTTGTGCCTGAACGGTACAGTGAATATTATGATGCATTGCATTTGTGCCTGAATGGTACAGTGAATATTATGATGCATTGCATTTGTGCCTGAACGGTACAGTGAATATTATGATGCATTGCATTTGTGCCTGTACGGTACAGTGAATATTATGATGCATTGCATTTGTGCCTGAACGGTACAGTGAATATTATGATGCATTGCATTTGTGCCTGAAAGGTACAGTGAATATTATAATGCATTGCATTTGTGCCTGAACGGTACAGTGAATATTATAATGCATTGCATTTGTGCCTGAATGGTACAGTGAATATTATGATGCATTGCATTTGTGCCTGAACGGTACAGTGAATATTATGATGCATTGCATTTGTGCCTGAAACATTACCAAACTACTGCAGCTATATATTTTTTTATTATGTTAATAATAATAATATTTATTTACTGCAATTGGGTTGTTACCCGGTGGCAGTGGTTATTTTACATGTAAACAAACATGAAATTGGTACCATCAGCACATTATTATGAATTTAAACCAGATGTGTTGAAAAGTTAATTAAAGTTAATGTGATACTCTTCAAAAAGTATATAAATGATTCATTGTATGTGTGCTGGTATGAAGGATCTAACAACCAAAGGGTAAACGAAGAAGATTACTTAAGCGAAGCAGAGCAGTTTATTTCTGAGAGATGTCCTACAAGAGATCCACATCAGCAACATTACACATTGAATGCTACAGAAGAAATAAATTGCAGTTGTTCTTGCTACAGGCTCTGCATTAGTGATAAATGACCTTCATAGCCATTCTGGTATGGGCAGTCATATTTGGAAAATATTGTATTTCAACCTGGAATGCAACTTACCACTCCTGTTACTTCAACACCAGACCCGATGCTACAAGCTGTGCAAGAAGTACCAAGATATTTTATTACATACAAATAACAGAAGAGCTGTTTCCAAGATACAAAGCAGAAGGCGTTCAAGTGTTTTGATTGGTAGTACCAGCTTTTAACATATACAATACATTAGAATTATATGCAAAGGAAAATCGCCCTCTAAGCAACAGACATAATTTTCATAAAGTAGCAAAATCTACCTCACCAGCTCAGTTAGAGCACTGGCAGAAAAATGGCTAATTTATTTTCCAAACCACCTTCCAAAAAAGAAGTCAGATTTTCTATTGGCTTGCAGTCAGTAAATTATGCTGCTGCAGCATTCTGCTATAGTGAGATGCAGTGACTGTGCATTTATTTTTGCGTCTCAATATTCATTTCTGTTGTGTTGTGCCCAGTACTGGTGGACCTATGGGACGTTCCCGAGGTTGCGACGGGAATATACCTTCCATGAGCTTCCTCTGCGAGAAGTAAGCACCACTTTGGTAACTGCACCGGCATCACCTCATAGACTAGTGACACTCTGTGCACTTTTGTTTGCAGGGCTAGTTCGTCATGCAGGAGGCATCCACTGTATTAATAACGTTAAGTAAATTTGTCGTTATCCCTAAAGTGTGTGCCATGCAGACAAATAAGAAATATATAGGTAGAGCTCCATGCATTCTAAACCTTGACACTGTGTAGAGCTTTGTTATATAGTTGCTTTATCTCTGCAGAAAGAGCCAGTAATTTATTGTGTGTGTATTTGTTTTTTATGTCTGTATTAATCTACTTTTTAGGACTTTCAGATCAGCAGTCCAAAAATTCCAGTATAACTTTTCCTTCTTTATGTGTTGTTATTTTTAAATTTCTGTTATGTTTGGGATATAATATTTGTTGCTGTCGTAATGACTCTAGATTCTTACATTTGTTATGAATAGTTTTCAAGAGCAGAAGTTACAGGTGAGTTGACATGAATTTTAAGCAGGTAATCAGTCTTCTATAGCTCACCAAGGGATACTAAATAAAACTATGGAAAACATCAATAAAATCTCTATCTGGGTGCCTCCCTAACAGTAAGACTAGAACATTATGACAGTGTTATCCTACTCAATTAATGTGTCACTCAGTAAATGGTGTCACATTGCAGGAGAGATCAAATAGGCTGTACACACAATCAATGTATAGCTCACTGGAACACCGACAATTTTAAGGTGTTTAAAAATGTTCCAAAAGTTGTCCTCAAAAAAGTGGCTGGACTGCAGGGGTATTATGAATGTGTCATAATAATTTTTAATTGTTTTTAAGAAGTCCTTTGTTTCATCTATTTGAAATAAGGTGCATTTTGTGATGTTCTTCGTTGGCCTGTAAATCAGGCTGGAACAAATAAGGAAGTGGGAACTTATTTATACAGTCAAGATAGAATTCCATAAATTTTCCAAATGTTGAAAGATTTTTGAAATTATATGTTACATAAATAAGGTCCTATTGCATGTTAATAATTTTCTGCTTTTCTTCACAGTACAACACTTCTTAGCTCCATATCTTGTCACTTATCTCTCTCAAATATTATCAGTCTGCGACACTAGCACTTCCAAATGCTTTAGCTGAACTAATCTAAAACATGAGGTTTTGAGCACTCTTCACCCATGCTTCCACTTTAAAATATACTTCACAGCAGAACGGTAAGTTTAACAGATGTCTGTACCGTGTGTTAATTTGTTTCTTGATTTACTTTGACTTTTTAATCAGCACAGACAGGGTAAATGTGTATGATGATTAAATTTATTAGGAATGGAATGATGATGTCAGGACCTGTTTTAGGGAATTTATTTGGCGGTAGTGAGTAAAACCACAAGAAATGTCAGTGTGTGATGTGATTTATTGATTGAGATTTCCAAGATTCAAGACATAATCAGTATTATTGATAAAAGTGTAGCCATATGCAAATTGTATGCTAGATTTAAGAAAAGTATTTAAACTCACAGAGATGAAGTGCATGAGTAATGCAGAATATTTCATGATGAAAGCCCTTGTCATTTATGCAGTTCAACCACTACTGTTAGGATAAGGAACTCAAGGAGGTCATGAGGGACTTCACATACAGCTGAAGTAAAGGAAGTGACAGATACATACATATTTTGCAAAGAAGTTAAAACAGAGTCCACTGGAGGCTCTGGCATTTTCATTATGAAGATGGCAGAGTCATTTGTCCATGTCACCTTGAACTGTCTTGTTGTGCAGACATCTGCCGTGTACCAGCTTCAGAGGCGTGTCCGCTCACTGAGGGAGCAACTACAGAGGAGAGATATTCACTTGGATTTACTGCGCAGGAAACTGTCACTGCAGGAGGAGAATGGCAGGGTACGCAGCATGCTGGAGACAGAGAGGGATGAAGCAAACCTCAGGTTGGTTGATACAGGCATGCAGATAGCATTAATATCTTACTGACTTACACCACTTGTGTGTGGAATAGAATTAGTTTGTAAGTCCTAGACAGAGGGATGGAACAGCAGTATCTTAATGATACCCATCTATGAGTCCCCCCCCCCCCCCCCCTTTTTCCCGGGGTAAAAAGGGGGGGGGGTTTTAAAATCTTTTTTCCAAAATTTTTTTTTTTTTTTTTTTATTAAAATTTTAAATTTTTTTTTTTTTTTTTGTTTTTTTTTTTTTT
>Ga0123357_10003389_pt1 | contig 18239 bp, 13 predicted proteins | sample TergutEmb28metaG_FD_89873 | JGI IMG/M metagenome (GOLD analysis project Ga0123357, IMG submission 89873) | Embiratermes neotenicus P4 segment gut microbial communities from Petit-Saut dam, French Guiana - Emb289 P4 | ecosystem: Host-associated > Arthropoda: Insects > Digestive system > Gut ... | reverse complement strand
GTCGTAGCGAAGTCCGAAATCCGCCAAATTATTTTCTTCCGGATTTTTTAATGCGTCTTTCAGCTCTTCGCCGCGTTTGAGCACTTTAAAAATAAGCTTTTCATTCTCGCCGCCTTTTTTGCCCGACAAGTTTTCCAGCTTCTCAAGGCTCGGCGTCTCTATGGAATTAAAGCCGTATTTCCTGTAGCTCGAACTTATCTTGTAAATGACGTTATCTCTTATTTCGGCCTGCAAGGGCTCGATGTCTCTTGTTCCAGTAGCCGGTAAGAAATTATCTTTTGCCATTGTTCTCATCTCCGAATTTCTTTAACTTTAAAGCTCGTCATCCCCGAAATTCTCTATCGGGGATCCAAGTTTGTAGTTGTCTTATGTCTCTAAAGTGGATTCCCGATTAAGACCCTCGGGAATGACACGACGGGTGTTACCTCTTATTTCCCGTTTACGAAATCTTTTCCGAATTTTATAAGCTTATTTAACTTTGCCTGAGTATCCGCTTCAACGTAGGCGCGCACAACCGGCTCCGTACCGGAAAGCCTGAAACCTATCCAGGTGCCGTTGTCCAAAATAAATTTATCGCCGTCAATAGTGATTTTTTTCTGGACTTTCATGCCTGCTATATTTTCAAGCGTAGCTGTTTTAAGAGTATTTCTGAACTTTTCCATATCGGCCTGCGGCAGGCGGAAATTGAGCCTTGAAGTGAGCACTTCGCCTGTCAGTTTTTTTATGTCTTTTATAATCGCGGTTATGGATTTTTTATTCATTGCCACGGCTTCCGCCATCAAAAGACACGCCAAAATTCCGTCTTTCTCCGGGACGTGCCCGCGTATGGTAAGCCCGCCGGACTCTTCTCCGCCGACGATAAAATCTTTCGGCCTTTCGGTCATAATTTCGCCGATATACTTAAAGCCCACGGGGGTCTCGACAACTTCGACGTCAATTTTTTCGGCAAGCCTGTCTAACATGTGGCTTGTCATTACGCTTCTTGCCGCTACGCCTTTCCAGCCTCTTGTTTTGTTCAAGTGGTAAAGCGCCACGGGAATAACTTCGTTCGGGGTTATAAACTCGCCGTTAGAATCGACTATGCCGAACCTGTCCGCGTCGCCGTCGGTGGCAATGCCCAGCTTGAAAGATTCTTTTCTTACTATCTGGTAAAGCTCGGAAATATTGGCCTGATTCGGTTCCGGCGCGCCGTTAGGGGCAAACATGGTGTCGCGATTTTTATTTATGGTTTTCTGCTTTATGCCGGCTTCGTCAAGAAGCTCGTCGAGGTAACCGCTGCCGGTTCCGTGCAAGACGTCTACGGCTATTTTAAGGTTGGCTTTTTTTATGGCTTTAAAGTTTATAAGCTCTTTGATTCTTTTCAAATACGCCGTGCGCGGATTGTGAAGCTCTATGAGCTTGTCTTTCACTCCGTCTTCGTAAGAAATTCTTTTGATGTTTTCCAAAGAAATGGAAGCGCAGTATTTTTCTATTTTCTGAGTTGTCTCGGGCAAAGCCGGTCCGCCCCAAGACGGAGAAAATTTTATGCCGTTGTATTTGTACGGATTATGGCTTGCGGTAAAGTTTATGCCGCCGGCAAGCTTTGAGTTTATTATTTCAAAAGCTATAACGGGCGTCGGCGTGTCTCTCTTGCAAAGCAGCGCTTTTATGCCGTTGGCCGCCAAAACCTCGGCTGACGCTTTCGCGTAATCTTCCGACATAAACCTTGTGTCATATCCGACTATTACGGAAGCCTTTTTATTTTCTTCGTTGATGAGTTTAGCTATAGCCTGCGTTACGATACGCACGTTATCGTAAGTGAAATCTTCGGCAATGATGCCTCTCCAGCCTGACGTCCCGAATTTAATCATTTTCTCTCTGCTCCTATTTTTACGTTTGTCATCCCCGAAGGTCTCTGTCGGGGATCTGCAATTTGCAGTTGCCTTAAATCTTCACGGCAGATTCCCGACTAAGACTCTCGGGAATGACACGACAACCATACCGTTTAATAAGCGAAATATTTTGTGTTTATGCGACGCTTGCGACGGTGAAGTAGCCGCAGTGCGACGAATAAGGAGCACAGGTCTGCGGCGGGCGCGAGACGTGAGCGCCCCAATCCTTAACTACATGAGCCGGAGCGTAAGGAAGCAGAAACGCGAAAGATTCGCTTATTCTTGCCACTTTTTTATCTTAGCCGCGTATTTATCAAGCACGTCTTCCGCCAGCGACTTGTCTTTTCCTTCCGCCCAAATGTGGAAGTAGGCTTCGTCCGGATCGGGTATCAAAAGAACCCAGCCTTTGTCGGAATATATTTTCACGCCGTCGATAAGTTCGGTGTTTTTGCCTTTGGCGTCCTCTATGGCTTTGCGCATGGCCTGGCCTTTTTTATCCCACGAGCAAGGCACGGTTTTATGCAGCACTTCAAAAGAAGGAATCTCTCTGCTCACTTTGCTGAGCGAAATTTTTTCCACGGCCATCATCTCGATGACTTTGCCTATGGCGTACATCGCGTCGAAAGCGGTTTGAAACTCCGGAAAAATAAAACCTCCGCGCCCGTCGCCGACGAAAATAACGTCTTTGTCTTTGGCTGCCGCCATTACGTTTCTCGGGCTTGTCGCCGTTCTTTTTACTTTTACGCCGAGATCTTCGGCGAGCTCGTCTATGACGGAAGAAGTGTTTATCGGAACGGCTATAACCGCGTCTTTGTTTTTGTTGTTTTTCATCACGAGATACGCGACTATCAGCATGGCCAAATCGTCGGAAATCACTTTTCCTTTTTCGTTGACCAAAAATAATTTTTCGGCGCCGGAGTCTATCAAAAATCCCGCGTCGCTTTTGAGCGTGGTAACTATGTCCGAAAGCTGGTTTAAAGAGTTCGAGAACTCTTCCTGAGTTTTCGTTATTTTCGAAGTGTTCACAAAAGCGTTAAGCGCCACGACGTCAAGATCCAATGCGCCGAGTATCGCCGGGAAAATCATGGACGCCGAAGAGTAAGCGTAGTCTATAACGACTTTCAGGCGGGAATTTCTTATGGTGTCTTTGTTTATCGTGTTCAGATAGCCGGATTTGTAATACTCTATGGCTCGCGGCGGAACCGTAATTTCGCCGACTTTGTCTATATCGGCGCGTTTGAAATCTTCCCTGAAAAAAAGCTGCTCTATGGCTTTTTCCTGATTTATGGAAATATCCTCGCCCGAAGAATTGAAAAATTTTATGTCGAAAAGGCGCGGATCATACGGCGACTGTCTGACGTGAATTCCGCCGGCTTCACCCTCGCTTCCGAGCTGGTAGCGCGTGACCGGTATCGGAGAGCTCGTCAAATCGCCGACTTTGACGCCCGCCGACATAAGCCCGGAAATAATGCCTCTTTTTATCATTCTCGTCGTGCGGTGGTCGTCTCTGGACGTCAAAACGTATGCGCCCTGCCCGGCGAAAGCGCCGTAAGCCGAGCCTATTTTCGCGGCAAACTCCGGAGTGATTTCGATGTTGCCGAGCCCCGTTATTCCGTAAGCGCTGAAAAGCGCTTTGTTCCACTTTTCGCCCCACACGAGGCTGCTTGCGAGTATCGCGCCGGACTCGACTATCTTATGAGGCCAAATTCTTAAATTTGTTCTTATTATCGCATCAGATCCAATGGTGCATTCGTCGGCAATTATAGTTCCGACTTGAACAACAGTCCTATCGCCTATCGTCGTTGAGTTTCCGATGACGTCTTCTTTAAGCCTGACATCGGTTCCCAGCGTTACGTTATCCCAGATAATGGTTCCCAAGACGTCGGCTCCCGCGCCGATTTTCACGTTAGAGCCGATGACCGAGCGCGAAATTCTCGCGCCGTCCCCGATTGTTACGTTATCGCCGAGAATGACCTGGCCGTCAACTTCCACGTTTTTGCCGATAACGGGATTTTTGCCGGCAAGAATTTCTTTGGAGTTGACCGTAATTTTCTTTCCTTCCAATTTCATGTCAACTTTGCCGTCTAAAATGTCGTAATGTGCAAGCCTGTATTCGTCGTGATTGCCGATATCTTTCCAGTAGCCTTCCGCGACGTAGCCGTAAAGCGCTTTGCCTTCTTTGAGTAAATTCGGAAACAAATTTTTCGAGAAATCGAAATCTTTGTTGGCGGGAATATAATCGAAAACCTCGGGCTCCAAAATATAAATTCCGGTGTTTATGGTGTCGGAAAAAACTTCGCCCCACGACGGTTTTTCCAAAAATCTTTCTATTTTGCCGTCTTTGTCGGTTATGACGACGCCGAACTGCAGCGGATTGTTGACGCGCGTCAATACCATGGTGGCGATGGCTTTTTTCTTTTTGTGAAACTCTATGGCTTTTGACAGATCGAAATCGGTAAGAACGTCGCCGGATATTACTATAAAAGTATCTTTGATATTTTTTTGCGCGAATTTTACGCTGCCGGCGGTGCCGAGGTCTGCCGTCGGGCGGAGATATTTAACGCTTACGCCGAATTTTTTTCCGTCGCCGAAATAATCCGTTATTATTTCCGGCTGATAGTAAAGCATCATGGTCAAATCGTTGAAATCGTATTTTTTGAGAAGGTTGATAATGTGCCAGAGCATCGGCTTGTTCGCCGTCAGCGCCATAGGTTTGGGGATGGTGGATGTGATTGGTCTGAGCCTTGTGCCGAAACCGCCTGCCATAATTACAGCTTGCATAGCGCACCTCTCTTTAAAAAGTTATTGATTTATGCGTAGATTTTACAAAAATAACGCCTTAAAAAACAAGGCGCAATATATGCCAAAGTATCCGCTTTTGCTAAAAAGTTACTGCGCGATGTATTTCGCATTTATACGAGGCGCCCGCCGCGACGCAGTGTACTCCGTAACGTACATAAGGAGTGGTGCAACGAAGTATAAATGCGAAAGACAAAGCGCAATATGTTTTGACACTTTTATATTTATAGAATATAATCAATCTTTGAGCAAAAAAATTTTTGGAGAAACAAATGAAGAAAAAGAAAAAACTTAAACGCATTTTAATCGCCGCGGCGTTTGTCGCAGTTCTCGCGCTGATTTTTTTCGCGGCCCTCGAAATAATGCTTGCGGGCCTTCCGTCGATAAGTCAGCTGGAAGATTATACGCCGAATCTCTCTACGAAAATTTACGACAAAGACAATAATCTCATAGCGGAATTTTACACGGAAAGAAGGCAGCTTGTCCCGATAAACGAAATACCCGTAAACCTGCAAAACGCTTTCATAGCCATAGAAGACAACGACTTTTACGACCATTGGGGCATTTCCACGAAAGGAATAATGCGCGCGGCTTTCAGGGCTCTGGTAACCAGAAGAGTCGCCGAAGGCGGCTCCACCATAACGCAGCAGCTTGCGAAAACCATATTTTTAACGCCCGAAAAAACGCTGACGCGAAAAATAAAAGAAATTCTTTTGACCATACAGCTTGAGCACGAATACTCCAAAGAAGAGATTTTGCAGTTTTACATAAACCAGATATATTTCGGCAACGGCGCTTACGGCGCGCAGGCCGCGTCAAGAATTTACTTCAACAAAAACGTCCAAGATTTGACTCTTGCGGAAGCCGCCACGCTTGCGGCCATGCCAAAATCCCCGAACTATTACAACCCTTTCAAGAACCCAACGGCGTCTTTAAACAGAAGAAACACCGTTATAGCAAGAATGTATGAGCTTGGCTTCATAACGAAAGAAGAAAAAGAAGAGGCCATGCAGACTCCTCTGCCGTCGCCGGACAACGCGCAAAGAATAAACTCCGGAAATTATTTCGTGGAATATCTGAGGATTATGCTCGAACCGAAATACGGCACGGACGCTTTGTATAAAGGCGGGCTGTCCATATACACCACCCTCGACATCAAGGCGCAGGTTGCCGCCGAGAAAGCGTTAAACGACGCGCTCACTAATTTCGACAATTCGAGAGCCGCTTATTTCAAAGCGAAAAACATGCAGCCGGTAAAAGTGCAGGGAGCCCTTATCGCCATGGACGTCAAAACCGGCGCGATACGAGCGATGGTCGGCGGAAGAGATTTTAAAGACTCCCAGTTTAACAGAGCCACGCAGGCAAAACGCCAGCCGGGCTCTTCTTTCAAAGCGTTCGTATATCTTGCCGCGATAGAATCCGGCTTGACGGCCGCGACGCTTCTCGACGACGAGCCGATGGTTTTTATCAACGACGGAACAGATTACAAATTGGTTTCCAGAGACCCCTCGTATATCGAAAACGTGGCCGAAGGCGAAACCGAAGACAATCTGATAAACACAAACAAAATATGGATGCCGCAAAATTACGGCAACACTTTTAAAGGGCCCGTAACGCTCAGAACGGCGCTTGCGCTTTCCATAAATATCTGCGCGATAGAAACGATAATGAAAGTAACGCCGATGGCCGTTATACGCGAGGCGAGAAAGCTCGGAATCACCACGCCGCTTACAAACACCTTGTCTTTGGCGCTCGGCTCAAGCGACGTGCTTTTGCAGGAGATGGTTTCGGCATATGCAACGCTCGGCGACGGAGGAGTTAAAACCACGCCTTACGTAATCAATAAAATCACTGACAAAGACGGCAAAATTTTAGAGCAAAATATTCCACAGCAGCAGGAAGTTCTTTCACCCCAGGTGTGTTTCGTCATGACGAACATGCTCAAATCGGTCATAGAAAGAGGAAGCGGCTGGTATGCCAAAAATCTGGGACGTCCGGCTGCAGGAAAAACTGGGACCACAAACGAGTCGAGCGACGCGTGGTTTATAGGCTATACTCCGCAGCTTGCGGCAGGCGTATGGGTAGGCTACGACGACAGAACGATTTCTTTGGGCGCAAATGCTACCGGAGGCGTTATCGCATGCCCCATATGGACGGAGTTTATGAAAGACGCTTTGGCCGGAACCCCCGTAGTAGATTTTCCGCAGCCCGATGGCATAGAATGGGCTCTCGTAGACCCGAAAACAGGATTACTCGCGCTCAGCAAAACGCCGGGCGCGTTTCTCGAAGCTTTTATAAAGGGCACCGCCCCGACGACATATTCGAACCAGCAGTTTACGCCGGCGGAGAGAGCGGCTGTGGCCGGAGATAAGTCAGGATTTTAGTAGCGCTGCATTTATAAAGGCAGATCCCCTACTACAACCCCGTCTTCGTTTCACTACAACGTGGCAAGTTTTCGGGGATGACAGACACAACAAAAAAGCTGGTTTCGGCAATTGCCGAAACCAGCTTTTTAATTTTCGTAAGCTCTACTTGAAGTAATCAAAAACAGGTTTAAAGTTAAGGTTTGATTTCTTGAGGTTTGCGTATTTATCGTAGACCGACTTTTTGGACTTCACCAGAGTTTCGGACTTGATCCCGTATTCCAAAGCCATAGCGGCTTCTATATAAGCGCAAAGCTTGTCGCACACTTCCGTAAGCGTTCCGTCTACGGCGTTATACTTTGCGTCGTCGTAATCTCCGGCGTTTTTAACTTCTTTGACTTTGCCGTTTTCGATTATTTTATCGGCAAATTCGTTTTCTATAAAATACTGCATCTGGAAGTGCCAGCTTTCGGGTATCAGCGGAAGAATTTTTTCGTCGACCTGCTTTTTCTCGTAAATTTTTATTATGTCTTCAAGACCCGCGATGGAAGATTTTATCGGCTTTATTATGTCTTTCGTCAGTATCTCCGGCAGGTCGTGAAAAAGCGCGGAGTAAAAATTATTGAACATCCTCGCGTCCGAAACGTTCATCTCTTTGGAAAATATGTATGAGAAAATCGCAACCGTAAGCATGTGCCCGAGCACGGTAGTTTTCGGAATTCTAAACGCCTGAGCCCATCTCTGCTGAAAGCGCAGCTGCCCGCACAAATCCAAAAACCCGTAATACTTTTTGTTTATCATGAGTTTTCTGATTCCGGACAAATCGTCGAAACCGGCTATTATCTCGTCTATCTCCTGCTTCGTTTTTTCTATGCCGTAAAGCATGGCGTTCCACGGGTATATTACGGTAAACTCCCATTTCGTCGACATGTTGTGCGCGGCGCTTAAAATTCTTTTCTCGTGTTTGGCGTAATCGGGATTCGTAAAATACTCGTCGAACTTTTCCCTGATGCCGAAGCCCAGCGCCGAGAGTTCTCCGTCGAGATTGGCGATAACCCACTCGTGCAGCTCGCGCTCTTTTTTGGACATTATCTCGCGGAAGACTTCCGGCTTCAAATCGGTCAGCATTATGCGCTGCAGGAATTCGAAGATTCCGCCTTCTATAAGCTTTATCCAGTCCACGGGCTTGCCGTCGTCTTCTTCGAACTTCGCGACGATGTAGGCGATAATCATCTTATGCGCCTGTTTGTCGAGCTCGAAGAAATCGAACGGGCGAATATGGTCGTTCCACCTCAAAATATTGGCAGCGGAAAAAATCCTGAGAACAAGCTCTTTCGTTATCATTACACGGCTTCCATTTTTCTCGGGCCTATAAATATGCTCATGAATATGCTGATTATGCTGAAAATTATGCCGCCGAAAAACGCGCTCCAAAAACCCGCGACGTCAAAACCGTGCACGACCATCGCCGTCAAATAAAGCAGGAAAGCGTTTATTATAAGCGTGAAAAGTCCGAGCGTCAAAATGTTTATCGGCAAAGTCAGAATCAAAAGAATCGGCTTCAGGATGGCGTTGAAAACGGCGATGACAACGGCCGCGGCTATAAGCGTGCCCCAGCTTTTAATGCTTGCCCCCGGTATAACGTTTACTACCACGAGCAGCGCTAAAACGTTTATTACAAGCCTTATCAGAAAATTTTTCATAATCTCCCCTTTTGGCTTAGCGATATGTCATTTATGTTAAAAATGTATTTTACCGTTGACAAAAACGACATACAGAAAATACAGTATCGTCGTAAAAACAAAAATCGCGACAAATTTCATTTTAAGGACTTTCTGGAAAAGTAAAAATAAAGCGGTATAAATGACTCCGAAAAGCAACGCATACGCCAAAATGTGTAAATAATGCATGGCACTCTCCTTTCAAGGGACAAAGTCCCTTGTAAACCTTGATGTAGATTCTACAAAATTATTAACCCGAAAACACACGGGATATTTCCCACTGCTTTCGTATTGAAAGTATATCTTCAAGAATGCTATAATTTTGCGGTTTAATGGTCTTTAAAAAGTGCGTTATTGGAGAGGTGTCCGAGTGGGTGAGTGCGCGACGAATAAGGAGCGCGAGTCACGAACGGGCGCGAGGATGCGAAGCATCTGGTGAGCGCACCGGATGAAGGAGCTAGTCTCGAAAACTTAGGCTTCTCTTTTGAATATAGCGCGCTTGCGTTGCTTTCAATTTTTGAAGAAATTTTGCATATTTTGCCGCAGGCAATACCGGTGGTATTGGCAAGACAAAATATGCGAAATTAACCAAAAAGGGGACGCAACCCGAAGGGTTAAGGCAAAAATTAAAAAATCCTGCGTCAGGCTCGCTTGCAATATCACCGATATTGCAGCGTTCGCCTTCCTTGTATTTTCAATCTTTTAGGCGGGATTAACTGGAAGGGTGTCCGAGCGGTTGAAGGAGCTAGTCTCGAAAACTAGTATACGGGAAACCGTATCGCGGGTTCAAATCCCGCCCCTTCCGCCAATGAATTAATTTTTGCTCTTAACGCAAGCGCGCTATATTCAAAAGAAAAGCCTCCACGGGAAACCGTATCGCGGGGTCGCCGCGCGACGAATAAGGAGCGCAAGTTTGGCGATGGGCGCGAGATGGTGAGCGCCCAGGCTCGCAGAGAAATCCCGCCCTCTCCGCCCGTCTTCGCCAGCCTCGTAAATTATATTTGCTCGGCAGGCTACGACGCGGCAAGTTTTTTATACTAATGAGCATATAAAGATGAAGACGGTGTCGCGCCGAAGTGTTTTATCACGTCGTAGCGAAGCGAAGACGGATAACGAAGGCGGATTCATAAAATGGTATATGTTTATATCCTTCAAAGCACTAAAGTTCATGAACAGTATTATATAGGCATTACCGAAAATCTAAAACGCAGATTTGCAGAGCACAATTCAAAAAATCATAAGTATTCCCAAAGGCTACAGCCTTGGATTATAAAAAACTATTTTGCCTTTAAAGATTCAGAAAAAGCGCAATTATTCGAAATATATCTAAAGACATCATCCGGTAGAGCTTTCAGTAAGAAACATTTTTAATTTTATGTGTCGTCTCGCGAAAACCCAAAATATTTCGCAAAAATCAGGGAGAGCCCTTGAAGGACAATATCAAACTAATCAATATCACCAACGGCAATGAAATTGAAAGCATAACCCACGATATAATCTCCAAGCTCCCAGAATGGTTCGATAAAAATGGTCAGAAAGACTACCCCACTCAGAATCGGGAAAAATATTTCATTGCGGCAATGAAAGGCGAAACACCAGTCGGCTTTATAGCTCTTACCGATGATGGCGGCGAGACAGCTGAAATTCACTGCATGGGCGTCCTTCCGTCCGAACACAGAAACGGAATCGGGAGTATGCTCGTAAAGGCAGCTGAAAAATACTGTATGGGCATGGGCAAATCTCAGCTTATAGTTAAAACGCTGGATAGCGCGGTCAACAATCCCCCATATATAAAAACATGGAAATTCTATAAGGCCATGGGATTTGCCGAACACAGGCGGCTTCCGGATTTTTGGAACAAAGAAAACCCGTGTTTGGAAATGATGAAAGAGTTATAAATAATAAATAATATGAATATCACCTACAACGATCAAAAGAAAGATCTGCCAGTTGACCAATTGCGTCAACTGTTTTTTTCGGTGGGATGGATGAAGTCTATCTCCGAGGAAACAGACGAACGCTTAAATGGTTTTATGCAGCCGTGGATAAACTCGACGCTGGTTATTTCCGCTTGGGAAAGCGAGCGTTTGGTCGGGGCGGTACGGGTTCTTAGCGATACAATTTTTCACTCCGTAATTTATGATTTGCTTGTCGCTCCGGAATATCAAGGGCGGGGCATTGGCAAAGAGCTTGTGAATAGATGCAAAAATCATTATCCAGGTTCCGAATGGCTGGTTAGCTGCGATAAAAAGAACATTGGTTTCTACAAGAAACTTGGATTTCAAAATATTTTAGAACCGGACGCGGTTTTGGTTATACCCTGCGAACTGTTTCCGAAAGAAGAAAAAATATGAAAATTATCGGTTTCATCGGCAGCCCGCGCAAAGACGGCAATACAGCGTGGGCGGTTCATAAAATACTGGAAGGCGCCAAAGAGAAAGGCGCGCAAACTCAAGTCTTCTATTCCGGCGAGCTTAATATAAAACCGTGCCAAGGCTGTCTGAGCTGCGTCAAGAGCGGCAAATGCGCCGTCAACGACGACATGCAGAAAATTTACGACGCGCTTAAACAAGCCGACGCTCTCGTTCTCGGATCGCCCGTTTACATGGCGCAGATGAGCGCGCAGGCAAAAATATTCACGGACAGATTGTTCGCTCAGATTACGCCGCGTTTCTCCCCTCATTTTAAAGAAGAAAACGCCGGTAAAAAACTTATTCTTGTATTCACTCAGGGCAATCCGAACGCCGAAATGTTCAGGACATATTTCGATTACACGGAAAATATGTTTAAAATGCTGGAATTTGACGTCAAAGGACTGCACGTTATTGCCGGCACGCGAAACGGTCCGGCAAACGAAAGGAAAGACTTAGACATTGCCATGAAAAACATCGGGGCGTCTTTGGAAAGTAAAACGCTGTAAAAACACTTGTTAAAACAGGCAAAAAAAGCTATTCTTGAAACGTTTATATGTTGCTAAGAAATACGAATAAAATATTTTCAAAAATAATTTAATCTATGGAGGATTAAATGCTGTTTAAAAAATTACTACTGTCGTCGTTGTTCTCACTGGCTTTTGCGGCTTGCGCATTCGCGCAGAGCACCACAACCGTAAACTGGGCGTATTTGCGCAACGCGATGATATCCGGCTCTTACACGGACTTTCAATTGGGAGCCGATATAACCCCGGCAGCAACAGCCGGCGCCATGAACAATCCTACAAACTCGCAACCCGTATATTCCGTCAACGGCAACGGATATAATTTTATAAACGCGTATGCATCCAACCCTTTGACTTTCTTTCAGACATCCGCAGCGCAAACCGTCACTTTACAAAATATAAATTTCGTCAACAGCTTTTTTAACGGTTCAACCCGCATTCTTATAAACGGCGGAACTGCGTATATGAGCAACATTACGGCATCAAGCAACTCTGCCACCACGGCAACTGGAAATATAATAAGAAACCAGGCAACCGCCACTTTGCTTGATATTTCCAACTCTATTTTCTCTTACAACACAAGCGCCGGGCTGGCTGTCGTATACAACATGTCTTTGTCAAATATAACGAATTCAACTTTTTCCTATAACACATCAACTTTAAACGCAGGGAGCGGCGCCGCAATTTCTAACTCCGGCACGGTGTATGTTACCTCTGCGACTTTTCAAAACAATACCGCCGGCGCAACGGGAAATGCTACCGGCTCGCTCGGCGGAGCTATTTATAATGCGGCTGCCAGCGTCGCAAATATTGACGGAAGCATTTTCGATTCGAACCGAGCTATCGGCACAAATTCTCACGGCGGAGCGATTTATAACAACGGAACGATGACGATAAACTCCTCAATTTTTAACGCAAACGGACTAGGGCAGGCCGGCGCAGTTACCGGCGGAGCAATTTATAACGCGGTAGGCTCTTCCCTCGACATTACGGGCACAAACGGCGCTTCCTCATTTACGGGGAACGTTGCCGCAAGCGCAAACTCCCGCGGCGGAGCCATAGACAATGAAGGAATGATGACTATTACCAATGCAAATTTCAGCGGCAATTTGGCCGGCACGTCCGCAAACGGCGGAGATTTGGGCGGCGCGATTTACGTCGGAGTTACGGGAGATTTAACGGTTACGGATTCAAATTTCGATTCCAACAAAGCCCAGTCGCCGGCCTCTCCGTTATCTCACGGCGGAGCAATAGCTTCGGACGGCGTATTGACCGTTCAAGCTGAAAATTCCCCCATGCTTTTCAGCAACAATACCGCGACGGGGCAGGGCGGAGCAATACGTATAGGCGCAACCGGAACGCTTTATCTTATAGCCGATAACAATAACATCACTTTTTCAAATAACACCTCAGGCACCTCGGGCGGAGCCGTGCAGGGCGTCGCAGGTTCAGTGCTTAATCTTACAGCCAACAACGGCAATATAATTTTTACAGGCAACTACTCGGGAAACAACGGCGGAAGCGCTAACGGGTTAAACATAGGAAGCACGGCAAATTTAAACGTCGTCAACGGCAACATTATTTTTAACGACGGCATTGCAAGCTCGGTGAACACGCCGACGCTGCCGGTTAACTTAAATATATCCGGAGTAAACGGCAACGTAGTTCTAAACGCCGACATGAGAGGTAACGGCTCATCTACCGCTCCTTTGGGTTATAACGGGACAATCACCTTAAACAGCGGCACGATTAAAGTAATAAACGATACGTGGTTTTTCAATTCGCCTTTCGTAGGCAACGGCGGAACTATCGACAGACAGGGCGAAACGGCCAACGGCGTAGCTTTGGGCACGCCGCTGAACATTTCAAACTTCACGATGAACAATGACGTCAACACAAAAATAGACGTAGATTTGCTATCTGCGACAGGTTCATATTTTGCAGGCGCTCCTGCGGGAACCGGCAAACTGATGATTTCGGACATAAGTCTTCTCAGCAACAAAACCGGAACGACTGACGTCCCCGTAGCGGACGCAGCCGCGATGAATAACGTAGGGCTAGCCAGCCCTTACGTTTTAAACGGCGCTCTTTATTCTTATAACGTTTCTTATTTGACGAACGCGACAGACGGCTATTTGGAGTTTGCGGCGGCAGGTTTTGCTCCATCAAGTTATATACCTCAGGTTACAATGCAGACGGGCGGCTATTACAATCAGTTAAACGCATATTCAATGGTGTTTGATTATCTCAACGCTTACAACCCGGGAGACCCCGACGCGGAAAGATGCTCTTCTTGCGACATATGGGTTCGTCCTTACGGATATAGAGAAAAAGTAGATTTCAGAGACGGTATTAAAGTCAACAACGCTTTCGCCGGAATTTACGCTGGCATTGACACTCGCAAATTATCGCTCGGCAAAGGTTTCTATACCGGGTTCTCCCTATTTGGCGGATACAATGAAGGCTGGCAGGATTATACCGACGTAAGCATAAGCCAAAAATCAGGAACGCTCGGCGCCGCGGCAGATTTATATATCGGGCATTTCTTTACGGGCTTAACCGTAAGCGGCAGCAAAGGCACGAGCGATGCGAACACGTCTTATCTCGGCGAAGAAAATCTTAATGTAAACACTTTAGGCGTAGCGATGAAAGCCGGCTACAACGCAAGGCTTTCTTCGATTTTTATATTACAGCCTGCTATAACGTTCTCATACACGCAAGTCGGACTTGACAATTATACGAACGCCGGCGGACTTCCGGTAAACGCGCAGTCGCTTACCCCGTTAGCCGCGGAACCGGCGATAAAACTGTTGGCTTCTATAAACGATAAAACTTATGCGAACGCCTCGTTAAGCTATCTGTATAACATTGACGATAAATCTCAGGCGTTTATGGACAGCACGGAGCTTCCTCAGATTTACATTAACAACTATCTGCAAGGCACTGTCGGAATTACAAGGCAATTTACGGACAGCTTTTCCGGAGGCATTAATTTATACGGCAGAGTTTTAGACAGAATGGGAGTAGGAGCGACGATAGATTTGAGATACTCTTTCTGCAGGCTTTGCTTCTGGGAAAAGAACCAGTCACAAGAAGGGCAAAACAACAATAATCAGAATGCTGCCGGAACCAGCAATAATAACGAAACAGGCGCGCAGAATGCGGCTGGCGCACAACAGACGGGGGCGGCCAGCAACAACAATAACAATGCCGCTGCTGGAACCGGAGCCTCGAACAACAACGCCGGAGGCAATGGCGGGCAGAATCAGGCTGGCGGAACTCCCGCGGCAGGAACCGAAACGTCCGCGACAACTGCTCCTGCAGCGTCTGCTGCAAGCGGACAAATGCTGTTTGATTTTGATTCTTATGCTTTAAGGCCTGCAACCAAAGCAGAATTGGAAAGAATAGCCAAGAAACTTCAAGACGGAGATTATCGCAGCATAGTCGTTGAAGGGCATACTGACAGTATCGGTACCGCGGAATATAACATGCAACTTTCGTTAAGACGCGCCAATGCGGGAAGAGATTACCTTATTCAACTCGGGCTCGACGGCAAGAGAATAACCGTAAAAGGTTTCGGTTTGACAAGACCTGTCGACACAAACAAAACTCCGGAAGGCCGTCAGCAGAACAGACGTATAGAAGTAGACATAAAAATAATGTAAATTTTCGCTTCGTCTTTTGTGATTATACTTCATTGCGGCGCGCGTCATTTACCTAACACGTAAACTTCCGCGCGCCGCGCTTCGTCTAATCGCAAAATACTTTGCTAAAATACAATAATAAGCGCTGTAAAAACACAAAAGCCTTTGTAAAATTTAAAAAATTTGTAAGAGGTTATGCCTTGAAAAAATATGATTTTGAAAAATACTTCGACTGCCTGCTGAAAATAATTCCACTTAACATCATTGCGCTCATAGCGCTGACGCTTTACAGAGTTTTCTTCTTTTTACATTTCGCGGACTTTTCGACACTTCACGGAATGACGGGCTACATCCTTAAAGCTTTTTGGCTCGGGTTCAGGTTTGACCTCTCCGTTCTCGCATACGTAAACTCCGTAGTTATAGTTATCCTCACCCTGCTGCTTCTGTTCAGAAGCGTGCTGCTCTTTAAGCTTTCCGTTTTCATCATCAAATTTTATTACTGGATAGCGTTTACGGCCATAGCGTTTATAGCGGCCGTCGATTTCGGTTTTTACACTTTTTTCGGCGAACGCATAAACCTTTTGATTTTCGAGTTTTTCAGCGACGATACCACAACCCTGATACGAACCATAATAAGAGACTGGCGTTTCCCGATAGCCGCGGCTGCTCTCGTAATAGTTAGCGTCATCTTTTACAAACTCAGCTCGTGGACCGCAAAAAAATTCGCGGACAGGCATTCTTTGATAGACACTTCTTTTTGGGGCCGGCTCTCCAAAACTTTTATAGTCCTTCTGACGCTGTTTTTGACGTTTGCATTCGCCAGAGGAACGTTTAAAATGTTCCCGCTCGGCGCATTTTACACGCAGATTTCCCCGAACGCTTTCGTAAACAAAATTCCCATATCTAGCGTGCATGCCCTTACGGACGCCATCGGAGCAAAATCTGAACAGTCCAAAGATATAAACGTGGCGCAAAAACTCGGAGTGCCCGAGGAAAGCATAGACTTATCGATTCTCGATAAAACCTCGCAATACAACGCCGCGGCGGAAAAAATCCGCCCGAACGTCGTTTTGATAGTCATGGAAGATTTCGGCGAAATGCCGGTTCTCTATAACAGTCCGCAGTTTGACGTTCTGGGCGGGCTCAAAAAACATTTCGACGAAGATACGGTGTTCTATAATTTTCTCCCGTCCGGAAGGATAACGGTGGAAGCTTTGGAATCCACGATACTGGATATGCCGCAAAGGCCGTTCGCCTTGCAGGTCACCCAAAGCCCGGACGCTTACAAAGAATACTCGAGCGCTATAGCAGGAACTTACAAAAGCGCGGGATACGAAACGATGGCGGTTTACGGCGGAAGCCTTCAATGGCGCGCGATAGATTCGTTCTTTAAAGCTCAGGGGTTTGACGAAACTTACGGCGAGGGCGACATCAAAAACGAATACAGGCACCAGTGGGGCATAAACGACGAGCAGTTTTACGAACTTATTATGAGAGAGCTCGCAAAAAGCGGCGACAAACCAAAATTCATTTACGCAATGTCGACGGGAGCGCACGTTCCTTATTACACCCCTCCGTATTACAAACCTCTTCCGCTAAACGTTCCGGAAGAACTCATGGCAAAAATGCCGAACCAAACGAAAGAATACGCTCACGGCATGTTCGAGGCTTATCAGTTTGCAAACGCTCAGGCGGCAAAATTTTTAGACGCCGTCAAAAAATCGCCGCTTGCGGAAAACACGATAATCGTCATAACCGGAGACCACAACTTCAAAGAATTTTCTTTGACTCCGGAAGAAACGTTCAAAAAATTTGCGGTGCCGATGTATATTTACATTCCCAAAAGCTTGAAGAAAAACCTTGATACCGACGTTATAGGCAGCCACATGGACATAGTGCCGACCTTATACGACTTGTCGCTTTCAAAAGTGAAATACGTCGGGGCTGGAACCAGCCTGCTTGCCCCCGGCAGGCATATAGTTTTTAACGGCTACGGTTTTATTTTATCCGGAGACAAAGCGGTTTTGTACGACATCAATTCCGGAACTGCTCAATATTTTACATTCGACAAAAAAACAAAAATGCTTGCCTTGACCCAAAGCACGAAAGATCACGAGGCGATGATAGCGTATTATAAGAAAATAATATCGGCGTCGGACGTATATTTAAAAAGAAGCAACTCCCGGGAGGAGCAAAAATGACAATAATCATTATTTTGATTGTGCTGCTGGCACTTTACGTTCTGGTAACTTACAACGGTTTCGTGACGTTAAAAAACAGAGTTAAGGAAGCGTGGAGCGACATAGAAGTCCAGATGAAAAGGCGCTACGATCTTATTCCGAACTTGGTGGAAACAGTGAAAGGCTATGCGGCCCACGAAAAAGGAACGTTGGACGCCGTCGTAAAAGCGAGAAACGCGGCGATGTCCGCTCAGGGAAACATCGAAGACAAAGCAAAAGCCGAAAACGCGTTGTCGGGAACGTTGAAATCGCTTTTCGCTTTGGGCGAAAGCTATCCGAATTTGAAAGCCAACGAGAATTTCTTAGAGCTGCAGAGAGAGCTTACGGATACCGAAAACAAAATACAGGCTTCCAGAAGATTTTACAACTCGAACGTTTTGGCGATAAACACGAAACTGGAAAAATTTCCGGCAAGCATTATCGGAAAAGGTTTCGGGTTTGAGAAACAGGAATTCTTTAAGCTCGACGAAAACGAACAGGCCGCCAAACAGCCGGTTAAAGTTTCTTTTTAAACCAATTTTATTGTCTTTGTTGCCGTTCAAGGCTCCTTTGCGCGAGACAAAGGCGGAAGATTTTTGAAAAATCTATTGAGGACTGTTTGAGGCACGACCTTAAATGTCTTTAAGTGCCGAGTTTCGCAAATTGTTTTCAAAAATCTGGAGT
>Ga0123357_10003387_pt1 | contig 18250 bp, 17 predicted proteins | sample TergutEmb28metaG_FD_89873 | JGI IMG/M metagenome (GOLD analysis project Ga0123357, IMG submission 89873) | Embiratermes neotenicus P4 segment gut microbial communities from Petit-Saut dam, French Guiana - Emb289 P4 | ecosystem: Host-associated > Arthropoda: Insects > Digestive system > Gut ... | reverse complement strand
GACCGCTCAAAAATGCTTTACGGGGAAGACGATTTTCATGTGATGATGATGTGAAAGCAGCGGTGCATCAGTGGCTATGCACTCAACCAAAAACATTTTTTGCTGATGGCATTAAAAAGTTGGCAGGACACTGGGAAAAATGCATCGCAAAGCAGGGTGACTATATAAAGAAGTGATGTAATTTGTTTTTGAAGTTCTTAATAAACAGAGTTAAAAAAAAAAAAGAAGAAGTGCGGAAACTTTTTGAAGAGCCCTTGTATAAGTGTGAAATGGGTCTGAGAAAAAGCACATCATCTCAAAGTCCCAATCCACAAAAGGGACTGTTTTCATGTTTATCATATCAGGAAGCAGCACTACTTCATTCCCTAGAAATCAATGACCAATCTAATGTTTAATATTTATGTGTATGAACCCTAGTTTCAGATGTGTAACTTTTCTCATGGGGTGTTGTTTTCTTGTGAAAAATGGCTGGTGCACAGGGACTGTGCAAGCTTCATCCAGTCAGAGTCTCACTTTGTTAAATAAAAGCACAGGTTTGAAAAAAAAATGTTATGCTGTTGGCAGACAACTGTGCTGAGCATTCTAAGGCCCTATCACTTCTACAGAACATAAAATTTGATCATTATTCACCAAATGCCACAAGCATGTTGCCTTATGTGAAGACTGTATATGGATAAATGCTGAAAAGAATGTCAGCAGAACTTCTTTATGTGTCTGTAGACAATGAGCTTGCACCATTTGACATTTCCAGCACAGGTGAGTTGGGTGATTCATGATGGTGACAGAAGTAGTTGGAAGCAGAAAAAGATGAAAAGTGGCCACAAACCAGTGACAAGTTCTGCCAAACCCCATGCTGCTTGCAAAACTGTTCAACTGTTCTTGTACATGCAAAACATTCACAACCATGATAAACAGCGCATTTTAAACTTTGAATTGGTGCTGCTTCATCCGAAATGTAAGGTATCAAACTAAACAGTTGTCAATTACTAACTTCTTTGGGGTGGGGGTGTAAAATCTACACGAACCTGTTGTGATGGCACCTGTTGTGGTGGAACTGGATGAGATGGAACTTGTTGTTGCTGTATGTAGCCAGCCTGCCCTGTTACTTGTGTAATGTCTGGCTTGTTTTGGGACATAAAACCAGAGTCTGGTGACACCTCTGAAATAAAGGAGCAGAGATTGTGAAATTACACAGCATTCCAACCATGAGAATGGAATATTGGATTATACAATGTACAAAATGGGATTCCACACCCCATTTTTTCATGGAACTTGTCCTTGTAAAACTGCAGCTTTTCTGTACACCATGACCAATCATCAGTGTCATATACATGGTACTGTAATGTCAGTCGATACACAACCTCCATTCCAGGCCCAAGCAAAGTCTGACTTTTTCTTGTTGGCAGTCCTGATAAGGTGTAAGTTACAGTTGTGCTGGCCATATTAAAACCACAGCATTTTACAATTCCAGTGTAAATTTGATACAACTGTATCATACCAAGCTTTTGGTGTTTATCAATCCCAGTTATGACTGACAAGCACTTTCCATTTGAAATGAAAATCAATACCACTACACCTCTCTAAATCCCTCCGTCACTGTTGCAACATTGAAGCCAGGAAACCTGTCTGTCTCTCAGTCATCTCAACATCACACTGTATTATAAGAGACATTCTTCTTCTTCTTCTTCTTCTTCGTCAATAGGGCCCGTAGCGAATGCCACAGATGTACCGCAGCCTTTAGGCTCATTGTACTACCCTATCTCTCCCCCCCGTATTAGACATTCCCACTTCCACCGCCAGGTGCCTCCACGTCTGCAATGATGCAAGAGATCCTAGCAGCGAAAGGTGGAACTTATTGGGCAAGAATGTTATCTGGTAATTTTGCCAAAATGACAACTTCCACGCCATTTAGGGATCTTTTACATGCTGCAAATCTACGACATGGGACCGACAGCTTTACTTCCCCCCCGAAGGAAGGCGTGCTGAGGATTTTTCCACCCTGAAAAATCCTGATGGCTTCAGCCGGGTTTGAACCTGCGAACTTGGGTAGTATGCTACACCTAGACCACCGAAGCCGCTATTATAAGAGACATGGTTTTGTAACAGACTTGAACCATTTCTCAGTCATTTACCCTAGAGGTATTTGATGCTATACATTATTAATTGATGTTATACAATCTCGATGTACTGGCATGCATAATCCAAAATCTCAATGTATGTTCCAAAATCTTACCTGTCTAGTTATGTTTACACAGGGGATCAACATACCTGCCATAAAATCAACCTCACGTTCCAAGTGTTTCCGCTCCTCCCTCTCTTTGGTCAAAGTCAAAATACTATTTTTCAGCATCTTTGCCACAGCTCTGGCATCATCTTCCATTATCAACCCAGATTTTGCCTGCAAATGAAAGTGATTATGAAAGTAAAATCCGAAAGCATTCAAAGGATCCTTAAACAATACTTTTCATTCTAATTCTCTGCAAAACCTGAGGGAAAAAGAAAGAAAAATCTGCTACAATAGTTCAATAAATCCTATATTTAATATCTCGTATTCTATTAAAAAAAAAGATTGTTTATAACCATCAATATAGAATTCCAACAACCTATAATCATAGTAGTCCAACAAATCAACATCTAAATAATATAGGCAATTTTGGTTAATAGAACTACATTTTATTACAAAACAATATCTGTCTTTTTAAAACGCTGCATGTTTCAACCCGTAAGGGTCATCCATCAGACACAAATATATACAAAGGATGGCAATCAAATACCTCAAATTGTCACTCCCATAACAGAGAATTTCTTCTTATAATTTCATGTACTAGAACTACACTGTTGTACAAATACCAACCTGCAACACCTTAATTACGCTATATAAAAAGTTTTTGTATATATCTTAAATAATCCATGAACAAGGTACTTTTAAATGTTTACAGCACATCTCCATATATTTGTATACAGTTTTGTTATAATGACAGCATGTATGTTATAGCATTGAAAGTATATTAAAGTATGTCACAGTTGATATAACTACTAGACTGATAACAAATCGGCACAATAGTCATGTACGAACTCATGATGTGCATCATGCAAAAACTGCAACAATATGTAGCCTTTCCAAACACATTAAGAATACAGGGGCCCTTACAAATAACTTAAAAGACATCGCTTCTGAAATGCGCCGAAATTAACCTCTTTTGACACAGAAAATATCCATACACATATTTCTATTAATGAACTGAAAAACACAGTAAAATTAATCCTTAATAGTAACAATATAGATACACAAAAAACAAAACATAAAAAATTAGTTTTTGTAATATTATTTTGCATCACAATATATTGGCAAGTCCTTGAATGCACCAAAATCACACATATCTTAAACATCAAATTATTGGTTTTAGGTATATCGATCACATATACTTATGAAGATTAGAACACTGAAAGCATCATGTAAGGAGAATTAAATGTTTGTCCAAAGTTAAAATTCAGAGGAGAAGAAGTTGGAGGAGTGGTGGTGGTGGTGATGGCAGTGGTAGTAGTGATAGTCATGGTGGTGGTGGTGGTGGTGGTGGTGGTGGTGGTGGTGGTGGTGGTGGTGGTGGTGGTAGTGGTAATAGTGATGGTGGTAATTGTAGTGGTGGTATTGTGGTGGTGGTAGAAGTAAAAGCAACAGCAGAAGCAGCAGCAGCAGTAGTAGTAGTAATACTAGTAGTAGTAGTAGTAGTAGTAGTAGTAGTAGTAGTAGTAGTAGTGATGGTAGTGGTGATGGTGATGGTGATGGTGGTAGCAGTAGTGGTGGTAGAAGTAAAAGCAACAGCAACAGCAGCAGCAGGAGTAGTAGTAGTAGTAATGATAGTGGTCGTGGTTGTGGCAGCAGCAGTGGTGGTGGTCATCAGCACAGTAGTAATAGTAGTAATAGCAGCAGCAGCACCAGCAGCAGTATTGGTGGTGGTTGTGGCAGTGGTGGTGGTTGTGGCAGTGGTGGTGGTTGTTGGCACAGCAGTAGTAGTAGTAATAGTACTAGTGGTGGTAGTGGTGGTAGTAGTGATGGTGGTGTTAGAAGTAGTAGTAGTAGTAGTGGTTATAAGATAAACTTTTTGGATATTATGTTAATGAAGCAACAAAAACATATTCAAACCTCAGTATTGAGAAAACCAACAAGAGATTGCACTGTCCCAAATGATTCATGTCACCCAATACAAAACAGACTGCCAACAATTAGGTATTTTTCTAACAGAATAAATGCATACCCTCTTAATGAACTAGAAAAGGAAAATGAAATAACCCCAGTTGCAAATATATTGTATAATATCAAATATGATGTCAGGATCTCAAATGATGTAAACAAAGAGAAAAAATAAGGAATCAGTGGATAACTCACAAAAATGGGTTACCTTCATTTGCAATGGATGCAACACCATCTATCCTACAGTAAGAATGTCTACAGATAGGTGGAAACAAGCAGAAACAAGATTCAACAAGACCAATTAAACACTTTATACAGAAGACAAATAAGAAAACCACATAAAGACAAGAATATCATACCTGGATACATCTGTATCTCATTAAACAAGGAAGTATCCAAATTATTTATTGATAAACAAAGTCACGATATTACTGCAAGGTCAACATACCCATTTTACGCCCAAAATATTATATATGGCAACAAACAATTACATAAACAAAAGAAGGTTAATGAATTTTTATGTTTTATTTATTTTTTATTATTTTTTTATTTGGCATAACAGGCCCCACTGGGCCAGGGCTTCCTCATTCCTGAGATTTCTAGATCACACTCAACAACGCATCACAGTCAGTAGGACTCCTCTGGACAAGTGATTAGCTCGTTGCAGATACCTCTACCTGACAACATTCAACACTCACTACAAACATCCATGCCCCCAGTGGGATTTGAATCCACAATCTTGGCAGGTGAGTGGCCGCAGATCTACGCCTTAGACCGCACGGCCACTGGGACCGGCAATGAATTTTTATTACACTAAATTAAAAAATATAAAAACTTTATTGATTTTACAATAATCCTGAATTCTACATTTTTAATATACTTTTACTGCTATACCATACACACTGCTGGAATAATAAAACAATATATGCAAACTTTTCATGTTACATAATTAAAGTGTGTAAGGTTGATTTTTATAGAATAGTACAATTGTAGCAGTCAAAGTTGTAAGAAAGACATCTATTTTTATACGAATGACAATTGAAGGTATTTGACTGACATCATTTATATATTCATGTCTTAAGGGTCAAAACATGGAACTCTTTTTTTAAAAAAAAAAAAACAAATACTGCTTTTATAATAAAAGGAAGTTGTGTTGACTAAAATTGTCTTTATTTGTTGGTTTATGAAATACAGGTGATGTCTTCTCTATAAAGCAACATGTGCTCAAAATTAAATTGGAACATGTATTATACCATATTACACTACATTTTAAAGTTCTTACACACACAAAACATACTACAGTGCCTCAGAAAACTGAGATCCAATTTTGCTATTCTGGGATGGCTTACAATCAGCCCCTGCGTGCAAATATGAGGATCGTTACATAACAGATAACAAAACACTTGTGTCACAAAAATGTACTTCTTAGCCTTCAAAAAAACTCTCTTGGCATATCAGCACACCTCACAATTTTACGTTTCCGAATAGAAATCATTTGCATCTACACAGGAACTGCAATTGGTATTAGATCTGCAGTGTCCAGTGGTGGAAATTACACTGTGGTCTTCTGGGTTGTGACGAAGTGTAGACTTGTGGGTGGTTACTTACATTTTGAATACATGGGCTTCCACCTTCAGGGTAGGGTCAGAAGAACTCAAATCTTGACAGGTTATTACAAAGAATGGACAAATCATGCCAAGAAGGAACGAATCAGAGCCTACAGTGGGGAGCACAGATATAGCCCTGTTTAAGCAAACAGGAATGGAGAACTCAAAAAGCCCTAACTTGCCAGTGCAAATGGCAACATTTTTAACACAACAGAGGCCAAGTAAAACTGAGCCTTCCTTCAGGGTGTTTATTCATGGCTAAGTTAGTGATGCTGTTTAATGTGTTAGTGGTGAGAAACAAATACAGAAAATATTTCCACCGGATGCAGCACCATTCAAAAATGCTGCAATATACAAAATAAAAATAAGAACTTTGAGACATGGTCACAGCACACTGAGTGACTGATAATGGGACTACCTGACAGGACATGAACAAGTCACCTTCACATACCAAATACTGCTAAACATCAGTGGTACCACACTGCATCATGCAATACCAAAGAAGAATGCTCAAATATTATACTTGCCATTTCGCTAGCTACCTCTTCAGCGTTATCTGCCTGAATGTCAAATTCGAACTGTATAGCTTCATTTTCTTTGTGCTTATTGCTGCGCTTCTTTGGGTCTAATACTCGCAGCCTAAACTCCACCTTCGATGCTGCAGAGACTACTGCCTCTTCACGAGATATAATCTCTAACCTCAATCCAAGATCTTCAGCAAAGAACTCATGGACTAACAAATCCTTTACTCCAGGCCTATGAATATCAAACATAATGCTAGATAACTGTAATTCACCACTATGACATGTGTATGCTTTCTTTTTAACTTTACGTCATACACATTTCACCACAATGTCACATGCAGCTTCCTTGTATATCCCATGACAGGCATTCAAGCATGCATGCAAGCATACTCATATAATGCCTTCATTCATAAATGACCTTGGCGCTTACATTTATATCTAAACTGTTCCAGACATGCAAGTAAAAAATTCATCCTTCATGATTCTTACCATTCTATAGAATAAGGAGGGTCCTTACCCTGGAATGTTATCTTAACACTTCAAAATAAATGTTCTAATTTGGGGAAAGAGAAATTTCCTTTGAACATAGGTAGTAGCTCTATTTTTGCTTCCGTGGATTTATGTTGCAACAATTTCACTACTGCTGTTGGTAGTATTTTCTTTGTGTTGTGCATCACCCTGTCAGTTTAGCTGCCACTCCATCTTCTGCACCAGTCGTGACAAAGACACTTGGGAGTTCCTTCTATGTGTTTTCATAATATGCTAAACTTCTTTGACAATTAGATTATTTGGTGGTGGTGGTGGTGACAAGTAAGGTGTTTAGTAATGAAATGTCTGTCAAACTGAAACTTTCTAACAAAAAACAAATGCAAATTTATAATAAAACTTCTGAAATTCTATGCACCATGATATGAACTTATCTATGTGCCATGGCCATCACATCACCTTGCCCGTTTCACACAATTACTCAGTGCAAATACAAATTCCGAAAGAGGATCTCACCTGTCTTCTTTCCTAGGCCTTATACAGTGTTCAATAATATCTTTAATTTCTGGGTTTTCCACTTTCTCAAAGCTCATGGGTTTCACTCCCTTAAAAAAAAATTAAGAGACCAGTTAACACACAAAAATGTAAAATGCATAGAACACTTACATCCACCATTAAAGAATATTCTTACAGCAGAGCTGATGAAGGGTAGAATCTGTCGGGATGTTACGCTACATCAGTCGATCAACATGGCGTAACATTCATTACACCTTGAATCTTCATCAGTCATTAAATTATTACATCTCTTTCACTAACAAGAATAACCTTGTAATGCAGGCAAAGTCTTTAGTGTAGAAATATTTTAACTGCACATTATGGTCCTTTCATGGAGCTGGAATACCTCAGTCAGTACAGCGAATAGGCTAGAGGCTGGACAACCAAAGAATCAGGGTTCTGTTCCCAGTAAGAACAAGAGGGCTCTTGATCCAAAGAAACCAGACTGGCTCTGCTGCCAACCCAACATCCTATCCCAATGAGTATTAGAAGCTCTTCCACCTAGATAAAGCAGCAAGGTCCTGAAGCTACCCAATCACTTCCATCTAGTGGATGTTAAAGAATGCATAAAGCTACAACTCCACTCTCCCATATGCATAATGGCATGGTGCTTAATTAAATAAGCAGACACACAACTTTATCTCCGCCACTAGCATCTTCCATAAATAAAAGTATTAGCATTACAACTGTTTCAGTCATGTACGTACTATTTGACAGTCAACATAATTTTACATCCCTGAAGACTTAAATCTTCATTTACACCAATGTGAGAACCTCAAATCTCAAATAATTGCTTCATACCTATATATACAAATCAGACAATTACACAAGTACTCTACCTGCAGTTTCAATGGTCAAGAAATCTATTATAACTAATCCCCCCAAAAAAGTGGATATACTTAAACAAAATAAGATGGTTTTAATTCGTTGTGTGTAGGACAAAGTGCTGTATTTTTTAATAAACAAATGGCAGTCAATTAACCAAGTTAACAAACAATTCCTCTAAGCCATATTGATTAATGTAGCAAGTCCTAAGTACCTGCAACTTTATTTACCAACAGATGCAATGGCAATGTATAAAATTAATGGCATTTAAATTTTTTTTTTTTTTTTTTGATTAGTACTGTCAAACAAACACTTAGACAATCCACTGTATTCAGTAACCTATGATTTCTTGCATGTAGGGTCAAAGCAAATCATACAGTTGAGGGTCTATACTTTGAGCTACAAGTTACCACAATTCATAAAATGTAAAATGGGACTAAGATTACAGTAATTGCTTCAACTGCAATTTGTCACTCCCTTACTTCAGTAAAATCTACAATGTAAGCATAAGCAGCTAAAAAATATACATCACAAATTCTCACCTCTTCAATGGTGCACACCTCTCTTTTTCTCATAACCAAATATGGCCATCTACTTATCAAGCATTGGTGGTTCCCCATACCCACATTTTGAATGCTGAACAAGCTTAAACACAAATGTGTGTTACTTTGAAAATCTCAACACACATATGATCAGTCAAATACAAAAATGTAATATAAACTGAGGAGGGAATGTCTGAGAGTACACCAGCAATGCAAATTTTGCAGCTGATTACTTACAATCACAACAGAACAGATACAACCAAACAATTATGCCTAAAACCTCAAGGTGAACACAGAGCATTTTTTTTTAATTTGTCTGCAACTAAGTGTGCACAAATGATGCAGAAGAAAAATTGTGCATATACATACAGCATGCAAAACAAAAAAATGGCAATGTAAAATTGTTTGAAAGGTCACCAAACAGGATCTAGTACATGAACATGAAGGAGTACCTATGACAACGGACACAAAATATTCAAAAATATGGAAAAAGAGTCTGTGTAAAACTTACACTAATGACTTTTTTGTAAATCTGGGCAGGACCTATACATTCTGAATAAGGATACTCAGAAGTGGCCATCTCTAACATGCACATTCCAAATGCGTACACATCCACACTCTCATCATAATGCTCTTCATACATCTCTGGAGCCATGAATTCTGGAGTTCCTAGAAATAACATACAATATGCTTATAATTTTAAAAGAACAATTATTATTTCAAGCTTAGGGAGAGGATATACAGAAACATGAGTGTCTGTAGTGTCAAATTCTGGTTTTTTGCCACCTTCAAATATAAAATGTCACTACCATTCAGCACTTCAGACAATAAGAGCAGCTGAAACTCTTTTGTTACTGAAACACTAAGAATGAGCTGTCCTATGTAAGACCATTCCTAAAAAACAAATTTCTTTCCCATATACTTTTGTGTCTGTATGAAGACCAAGCTATAGGCTGTATAAACAGGGAGTCAGGGTTCGATTCCTTAAACAGTCAGGGATTTTTCCCCTCTCCACAGCAGCCAGAAACCAGCACTTCGATCCATCCAGCATCCTATCCAAAGGAAGGTAAAGTTCTTCCACTGGGTTGAAATGACTAGGGTGTTAAACAGGCTACATGCTGGCATTTACTGCTAAGATTAAGATAAATGGAGCTCTACTTTCATGCCCCAACATGTCTCCAAAGTGTAGAGTTTAATTAAGCACACAGGGGAAGTTTTACATTTCATCTTCTTCACACGTCATAAACAAATAAATCATTCTATGAACATCTCTATTATATGTACTTCCACATGAAACAGACATTTGTGGGTCTACAGGTTCAGCTCACCTATCACAGATTTGGCAAATGATCTGTTTTTAAGAGTTGCAAGACCAAGATCACCAATCTTGACACTGCCTGTCGTTCCCGTAATGAAGATATTGTCACACTTCAGATCACGATGTATAATTGGTGGGGTTCTTGAGTGCAGAAAACTTAGACCCTTCAGGATTTGTCGACACCATGACTTCAGAACCTTGGGATTGATCTTCTTAAACCTCCTCAGATACCTATATTCAAAATGCATTAAGTTCACTTTTCCTCAACTGTCCACAGAGCAAATGGCAAACTACAAAAAGAAACTTATCCAACAGTCTGAACATTGCAAAATCACATAATCTTACTTGAACTGAAACACCCACAATAACTCTGATCAGACCAATAAAACAAAGAGGACCAGCCACAATAATATTTCATTTCTTGGACAATCAGTGAAACATAATCAAGCTGCATATTTTGAAAACAGGTTAAAAACAAACAGCACAGTCCTCTGGAATGCCAATATCATGTAGCTTGGTAGACTGGCACCACAATTTTGGGAAAAACCTGCTTCCTCAATCCTCAGGGGAGAAGTAAAACCTGGGTACTTACAGTCTGAAAGTCAGCTCTGTGATTGCAGACACTGTGGAAACGCAGGAGAAGTGACAGATAAGTCTGACTTGCATTCCTTAAAGGGTCACAAAGCTAGATTCTAAACTGTACATACCAAACTACCAGAGCCAGTTATCATCATACTAACTGCCATGACAAATTTAACTCTCACAGAGTTATGAATAATTAATCCCACATCAAAACACTTACTAGTTAAACACACACCTGTAACTATACCATACCACATGCCACAGTTCAGTTAGGTAAAATTCTGTTCCTATTTTGGAGCTTCTTGCTTCAAATAGCCCAGACCGGCCATTCTCACCCAAGCTTTCTGTGGTCCCCCCCCCTCCCCAAATGCTGAGCTGACACCTAAATTTTGGCCACAAACACTTCTTTCCACATACTCCACAGTTCAGTTTTCACTCATCATCCATCATCCTATCACTGGATGCTATACATTTGTGCCATTTGCAGGATCATGACATGAATAAACACATATAACAATACTGAAACTATACAAGTAAGATTGCAGTCTGCTGGAATACGAGGTATGATCAATAAAAGACCGGACTGTTGTAATAAAAGCTGTATGTTGATCGATACAACTTATTCAAGTTTGTCCCCTTCAAAGTAGTTTCCTTCGCTAGCAACACACTGCTCCCAATGATTCTGCCAACTTTGGAACACTTTCTGGAACGCTTCTTTCGGAATGGCGAACAACTCCTTCATCGAATTTTTCTGGATCTCGTCAAATGTGTCGAAACAACATCCTTTCAAGGTATAATTCAACTTAGGAAACAGAAAAAAGTCCACTGGAGCCAAATCTGGAGAGTAGGGTGGCTGGGGTACAATGGTCGTTTCGTTTTTCACCAGAAAATTGCGCACTAGGAACAACGAGTAAGCTGTTGCATTGTCGTGGTGCAACACCCAACTCTGGTTCGTCCATAACTGAGGCCTCTTCCGGCATACGGCTTCCCTCAAATGCTTCAGAACTGCTACATAAAACTCCTTGTTTAATGTCTGACCATGTGGAATGAATTTGTAGTGGATTACACCTTGCCTGTCAAAGAAAATCACCAACATCACCTTCATGTTGGATCGACTCATTCAAGCTTTCTTCGGTCGGGGTGCCCCACCCATTGTGACAACTGAACCTTGGTTTCGATGTCATAGCCATAAACCCAGATTTCGTTGCCTGTTACGATGGTTTTCAAGAAGTTTTCATCAATGCTGACATGGTCAAGCAGTTCTTGACTGATGTTAACACGGTTTGCTTTCTGGTCCTTGGTCAACACACAGGGCACAAATTTTGTGGCGACATGACGCATGTTGAGTTTTTCTGTCAGAATTGCTTGGCATGATCCAAAGCTGATGCCTACATTTTCAGCAATCTCTCTGATAATCAAACGGCGATTTTGGAGAATCAAATCACGATCTGCATCGATGTGAACGTCGTCTGTTGACGTGGAAGGTCGTCCACTTCGGGGATCTTCATCAATCGACGTTCTTCGTGTTTTGAAACTATTTTACCACTCAAAACACTGTGTTCGGCTCATACATTCATTTCTGAAGGCTTGTTGAAGCATTTTCCACATTTCAGTAGCAGTTTTCCCGAGTTTGAAGCAAAATTTCACACACACACATTGTTCTTCCAAGTCCTTCATTTTCACTGCCTAAAAAAATCGCAAGCCGGTCACTGCACTTGTTTACTTCAGTGGCTGTAGCTTGCTTAATGGCAGTGATAGAGTGATGTGGCAAGAAGCGTTGTGTTACCAACGGTTGCTGTTACTCAGTGCCACTAGCCTCAGTGCATTCCGTTCACTGGCTTAGGTGCTGCACACTCACTTCGGTCTTTTATTGATCATACCTCGTATGATGCCACATAATCCACTAAGAGTGTATCACTGTTTCCAAAGACCTGTCGCCTCCACCATCAGCTTACCCTGACAACAGCAGTCATCACTGTCACTGCTGTGAGATGTGACATACACAATTATGGTCTAAACTGAATCACATACAGTAACAATACAAGGTTCTATATAAAAATTTCATTTAAGTTACTGGTCTAAAATTGGACACACTTCTGTACATACGTTTTGAGAGTCCCAGATGTCATGAGTTCAGTAACAAGGACAATGTACTTTCTCTTTGTTAAAGTAACCTCCCAGTAGTCATAGAACCGAACAATATTTGGGTGTTGCAAGCCTTTTAGCATCTCTGCTTCTTCTCGGAATCTCAACCGTTCAGTCTTGTTCAATTTCTTCTCCTAAAAAGATATGATACAAAACATCAGCAAAGTATTCTTCTATACTATGAATAAATGAGCAACTGAACCAAACAATGAATTTTGTTTCTCAAGCACAAACCAATCATTTAAAAAAACCTTGAAGCTTATGGTACAGTTCTGATGTAAGAACATGAGGTGTATAGCACTATGCCATAAGATGTTCTTAAAAAGCAGCAGATTGATTAACAAACTTCTTTTATACTCAAGAAATCAAGCTCAAATCCCATCCCACAGACTGGCTACACCGGTAAAGGGCTTTCATGAGTTTTCCTAGTTCCACCAGAATACACCTGAAATGAGCATACATCCATTCCCTTCCACATCCTTTACGATCCATCCTTCACAGTCTTCCCCATACATAATGCCACAAAATATGCACAATTAAAAATATACCATTAAATAATATACAATCAATCAGTCCTAAGCAAATGAGAATAAAGTGCACATCAGCATCACATTAGTATGAAGCCACAAATCACACTGATAATTACAGTCTTAACAGAGAAACAAACAGTCTTACGAATGGAGGACAGGAAAACTAACTCGCCGCTGCAGTGATGGGCTGGCAATTAATCACTTATACTGTGTAACATATATATATATATACATATGCATATTACTAGTGTGTATGACAGAATTATAACCATTCTGACATATATCTGTGATACAATGCTCAAAAAATATTGTAAATTAGAAGTGTATAATCTCACCTGTAACTCACACCATGCTACTGCAACACCAGTCTGCGTGTCAAGGCCTCGATAAACAGTCTTGAAACTTCCTCTCCCAATCTCCTCCTCAAATTTCAGAAACCTTCCATCTGGAGAAACACCAACAGCTTTCTCCTCATCATCATCATCATCGAGGGTCCCATCTGGTGTAACAGTTGATGTAGTCAGTGATGCTGCTGTTTCTGATCCTACACCTCCACCCATTCTCTCCACCACAATACCGTCCTCATCTGTTGGCAAACACGCCTGAAGCACACTATTTAAAGTATCCTTCATTACATCAACATCACTAATAGCTTCTGCTACATCTCTAGCTTTCATAAGAGTTCCTGAAACTATTTCTGGAAGCTTTGTCTCTAGTTTGTAGGGTCCAACCGTAACATCAGCTACAGGGGATGACTCCTTAGAAGCAGATGATAACACTTCCAGCTTATTCACTGATATGGCATCTGCACATAATGATGATAAGTCCTGTGTTACACTGTCGCCTGCTGTTGATATTTTTGATACCTCATCAGATATTTCATCAGCTGAAATTTGTTTGCTTGATGTAGCATCTCCTGTTAAAGGCTTCTGGTCATTAACACCTTCCTGAACTACAGATGCGGATGGTGTGTCAAGCAGCTGGGATTCAGTTTTCTCTTGTTTGTGTGATGCCACGGTGCTGATGATTAGAGGCAGTTCATCCTGATTATTGAGAACCAGATTCTGAGAACAAGGACGTGAAGGTCTTGAACCACGATGAGCGACCGATGTTGATGTGCGGCCAGAATTATGTGACAAAGATGTCTGGAACATTGACACAAATGCATAAATTATTATGATTCAAACTGGCAACTACTTGTACTGTCAGACTGCTCCAAGAAACATTAAATCAGCTTTTACTGTAAAGTAATCAGGTATGGGACAAAACACAAGCATTCAGACATTAAAAATAACCTTCCAAAGTAACGCAGTCATGTCTTAATATGTGGGCATTTATTGTGCATGACTGTCTAAACATAACTGATGGTATCAGAAAAACCATTTGTGCTCAGCCTATACTTCTTTGAAGCCTCCTGTTTTGTTAAAGGTAACCAAAATACATTTTGCTTTACAAATACCATATTTCCTGCCTCATAAGACAAACTTTTATCCCCCCAAAAAAGTCCCAAAAATCACCCTGCATTGTAACAATGCAGGGCGATTTTTTGGACAATACTACTAAATCTGCAAAAATACCTTGCTATTTATAGGGCACAGGGTACATCCTATCACTTGTAGCATCTTATGAGACAGGAAAATACAGTATATAAATCCACTGTACAGAATCACCCTTCATCAGTCAACAGTCCTATACCCATAAGTAACTGTCTCACTGTAAGTACCATCATAAACCCACCACTTGATCCTAGCTATAACCAGTTAATCCATCAACCATTCCCTGATGATTAGTTTTTATGTTATTGTCACATATAAGGCCACAAGGAGCTGCAACAGCACAGTCAGTATGATCACTGTGCTATGGGCTGTGGAGTCTGGGGTTCAGCTCATATCAAGGCAAGAAATTTCTGTCTTCTCAAAAACATTCAGATTGGCTGGGGGAACCAGCCAGTCTCATATTCAGTGGGAATTGGTGACTCAGTCCCCAGGGGTAATGTGGCTGAAGTGTGAGGATGACCACTCACCTCCATCGAGTGTCAAGGTTAAGAATGGGTGAATCCACACCTCCGCTCCCAATATACACCTCCCGTCATGGCATGTACAGGGACAACTTTACCTTTACATCTATATATGTCACTTCATTTACAACCTTTTAACAAAATTCCATTAACATTTTCTGAGGTTCCTACAGCTGCAACAAACAGTTTCACTATGCGATATAAAAACTCTGAAACACGTCATTATGCAATTTGTATAACTACCACTTTATTTCACTTCTATCCATTTCTGGCATACATACATTGTCTTTCCAAAGCTCTTGTGTACTTTTAAACTTTCCTACTATCAGATATAAATAGACAGAAACAAAATGTCAGAAGCATATGAAAACACACTCAGTGAAGTTTATAATTTGGTGTAACTCATGGTGTTAATAATAAACTGTAAACAGAAAGAGTCTTCAAGGAAAAGATTTCATTATTTTATGACTCTACAAGAAGAACTAAATTCTCCCCAAGAATTTTCATATCATTACATGGGCATAATTAGCCCATGATCTTATAAATAAATTACAAATCAAGAAACTGAAAAATCAGCAATTAGTCACGATTATAATGTATCTCAATTTAAAATTTCACATGCTCCAATAGTTTGTGGGGACCACGGTAGCACAGTGGTTAGGGTGCTGTGCTACAAATCGGAAGGTCACTGGTTTGATCCCATCCGGTGTCAGTGAATTTTTCATTGACATAAAATCCTTCCGATCACACTATGGGCCTGGGGTCGACTCAGCCTCTAGCAGAAATGAGTACCAGGAGTATTTCCTGGGGGTAAAGGTGGCTGGTGCGTAAGAGTGACAACCTACCACCATTCTGTGATGTCACGAAATCTGGGAGCCTTAACTTCCTGGAACCCTCTGGGCCTGTCCAGGCCTGTAATGGGACTGCTTTACCTTTACCTTTACCAATAGTTTGTAAGTCAACCCCACTGATAAGAGACTTAACATAACTGCCATTTTTAGGCATCATATAACAATCAGTATGCCCAATCTATCTCAGCAGGCACAATCTATATTCTACCTTAATGTGAGAGACAAGTTTCACAGTCATGCAAAACAAGGAATACAATTACAGATTTGGAGCTGGGACAGCATGTCAGCACAATGCCTACGCTACAGGCTGCATGTCTGAGAAGTTGTGTTTTGATTCCTGGTGGCAGCAATAGATTTCTCTCTTCTCTGAAGTGTCCATACCAGATTTGGAGCCCGCCCACCAACCTATCTAGCAAGTACTCGTGGCTCTTGCCCTGAAGATAAAGCAGCCAGGATATAAAGCTAGTGCTCATCCCCATTTTGTGCCAAGGTTAAGAATGAGTGACATACAATCAGTCTACAAGATGGTAGGCAAACTGGAAACAGTCAAACATTAAAGTGCACAGTGTGATTTGACTTCTGAGTGTTAAGGATGTCACCACAGTGGAAATTCACCATCACTTGGTGGAGGTGTAGGCAGCATGTGTTATGTCACAGAAATAAGTGTGGATACTATGAAATACTTGCAATAATAGCAATACAGTTGTTGATGATAAGCAGGGAACTGCACACCCAAGCACAGCCACTATGGATAACAATGTATGCCATGAAGATGCCCTTATCAGAGAGGATGGACACATTAAGCTGACTAACATCAAGAGCTACATGTGCTGATCAAACGCAGCATGGTTCAACGGTACTCACCTTTTTACCACCACCAGAAAGAATGGGTATGACAGATGGACTACTAGCTTTATGTCTATGTCTAGATGAAGAAGAGAGACTGAAAGAACTCTGATCTTGAGTGCGGTGACTGGCAGGTGCTTGACCAGTGTTCGAAGTTGCTGCCTGATATGTCACTCTGTAAAAAATAATATATCTTACATAAATTGTCACACAGTACAGTTATTGAAGCAAAACTGTTGCTCTGATATTTTACTTGTCTGGAAAGTGTGATGTATGTGCTGATAAAGTATCAGGGTAAAACAAAAAGGAAGGTGATGAACCTGTTAGAGGAAGTGGCAGTGCTGGGTAAGTTGGACAGGAGAATTAGAACTGCTGCCATCATCTGCCATTACAATGTAAACAATGTAACAATTCATTTTATAAATCCACATTAAGACAAGGTCAGGGAAACCATTAAAGCCTGCATCCAAACATGTGAGAAAATTTCTTGTGTAGATCATCACCACTCCTGGCTTTAAAAACTGAATGGGCCTTCTGTGTATGGCCAGATGATGAGGCACAGAAAGGGCTATTAATCAGTGGTGATGGAAGAGGCCGCAAAATTATACAACCTATCAAAGAGTATGATGGTGAGGAAAAGGGAAACTTCCACACCAGCACGTTTCTAAAGTGATAACAGGCCTATTACAATCAGACCAGACTGCCTCATGTTAATGCACAAAATGAGTGGAAAGAAACTGCTAACCTGTCTTTATTCCTTGGCGAAAACAAGCTCCGAACAGTATGACCAAGCGAATCCCTCTTTCTTGTTGGACTCAAGGTTGGATCATGTGTTGATCTACGACCACCATGTCCCGTCAATGCTGTGGAGGTGGTGTGAGTGCTTCGACCTCGTTTGTGAGTGGTGGTGCCACCACCAGCATCACTTCTTGTTATAATGCTGCCTGCGGTCCCCGTACTGTAAATGCTACTTTCTTGTACTGTGTTAGCCAACACACCGCCACAAACGTCTATATTATTGTCAGTTTCCAACTGACAATTTGGTTTTGATGATGTTGTGCTTTTGTTATTTGTACTTTTGTTATTGTTTCCAATTTGAATCTGCAAGAGTGACACAATTTAAATTTGAACTAAAAAAAAAAAAAAACAAAAGAAAACACCAAAATTTCCAACTTTCCCTTTTTTAAAATTTGGGAAAAATGGTCCTTTTGCCTTTTTTTTTTCTACCTT
>Ga0123357_10003386_pt1 | contig 18258 bp, 12 predicted proteins | sample TergutEmb28metaG_FD_89873 | JGI IMG/M metagenome (GOLD analysis project Ga0123357, IMG submission 89873) | Embiratermes neotenicus P4 segment gut microbial communities from Petit-Saut dam, French Guiana - Emb289 P4 | ecosystem: Host-associated > Arthropoda: Insects > Digestive system > Gut ... | reverse complement strand
TAAGTTGTTGTGCGCCCTGTTGGGGGAGGGCGAGAGAAAAAAAAAAAAAAACTTCCCTCTCCCCCCCAAAGGGGGGGACCACCCCCCCCCCCCCCCCCCCCTCGCCCGGCCGTGCGAAAAACACAAAACTGAGTAAATGGGTAGGAAACAAAAGGACTTTTTCAATAACGTGGAAGCGAAAAGAAAATTAAACGAGTAAATCTTAGTAAGAAAAGCTGGAAGGGGTGAAGAGGTATGACCCCTCAAACCCTTGTAACACCCTCTCCAGGACCAGTACCCTCCGCCCCCACACACACAAGCAGCGTGTGTAATGAAACAGCCCGGCAAGGGGTTTAACTTTATAGCTGTTTTAGTCCAATTTAACTTAACGTAAACTTTATTAACACTTGTGTCCACCACTCCTGTTCGCCCGAGCTCTCTGCATTGTATCAGGTCAAAGAAACTTCTGTCCCTTACACTTGGCGGACAAAGCTCAAGGCTCTGGCGGCCATTAAACAAACGACCCTGAGGAAGGAACAATGCACTAGAGTGACCACTTAAATTAAGATCTTGTGTTTAACTGGCAGCCACAGTGCTGACGTCCTGTTCGGAGATTTTTCGTTCTTTTCAGGAAGTTTCAACGTACCAAGGTCTTTCCGATACGAGATTTCAGGTGACTACGGCGGAGACCGTGTAGGTTAGGTCTTCCGGGATGTGATGCTGTTTAGTCTGGCGCGAGCTTGGCGACGTTTAGGGAGTGCGTGCTGCTGTCCTCTTCAGGGTAAAGAAGTAAACCGCGCGGGAGGAATCAGTGGAAAGCATTAGGATAGGAGCGGAGGACAGGGCAGGGATTTTGGAAAGAGCAAATGGCGGACGGCGTGGTGAAAACAAAAATCAGGAAGCCAGTTTAGAGCTGCCTTACACTTGTCCTCATTCATACACAGTATGCAGGTAAATTTATTCTCTTGGTGTGAAAGATAGTGTCTCTGTGTCAATATCGCCTCCAACTGGCCCATTAAGCATCATACGATAGACAGGTAATCGACTGCAGCAATGGCAGAATGAGAACTGAGGGCAAAACAGAAGTTGTCGGAGACGAATCTGTATTTGTGTAACTCTGTTCACCACCACCATCACCACCACTCAGACTTCCCTGGGATCGAAGCTCACTCTCAGCACACACAGACCAACAAATAACAGCTTGATTTTTAATGAAGGCAAAGATAAAGTCGAATGTTAAGGCTTTTGCAACTCTATAGGCGTCTGATGATACGTTTAGAATTATTCACTTTTTCGAATTCGGTCCATCATCTCGTTTAAAATATCCTCGCCCCCAAACGTTGTGTTAAGTATTATTTTAAACACGGACGGATGGACAAATTCTATGTAGTGAATCACTGGAAATGCACAAAACTTCGGTTAGAGAACACAACTGGCCTCTACTATTGAACTGCTGACTATCCGGGGGAAGTGGGTGGGGGGATTGTGTTCCGTTAAAATTCCAAATAGCTCCAAAACGGCGACCCAGGGGGTAGAGCTGGTCACTCTTCGGTTAAACGAAACGTCAGCCACTTCCATACAACATCAGTCTTCCTCTTTGTCTCCCCAAAATTCACCTCAATGTTATCCCATCACCATACTGCTGGCCTTTCAACGTGCTCTAAACCGTATTCTTTACCACATTTCTACATATATTTCTTGTCTCCTCCATCCTAACAACTTGCCCACACATTAAGCTGCTACAGTTTGCCCGCACAGAAATGAAGGTTCATCAGGAACTGGAACATTTTTCACACTACTGTTGCCGGCTGGTCAATGCAAAAGGTGCGTTTCTGCCCCAGACCAGGTCACGTGACATTTCTGGTGATACAGTGGCACTGGAACAAGTCGCTGTTGAAGCCCTTGGGTTTTCCCCTGTTTACTATCGTTCCGGCAATATACCACTTTCATTCGTCTGTCATCCAGGCGACGAAAAACGGGCGCACTAGTAGCCGCACTTCTCCGGACACAGCGTCATCCCATCGCGACCTTCACTGTCACGTGATTTCCTGAACTGCACACTTACTGCGTTCTTGTATTGTCTAAACATTTTCTTGGGAATTTTCTTTCCAGTCACCTGCTAATAAATCACAAAAATAGACCGACAGACTGAGTGACTCATTGACTGACTAGCTAACCAACCAACCAACCAACCAAGCAACCAACCAACTAGCCGCCCAACCAACCAACAATCCAATCATTCAGACAACCAACCAACCAACCAACCAACCAACCAACCAACAATCCAATCACTCAAACAACCAACCAACCAACTAACCAAACAACCAACTAACCACCTCAGTAACTGCGGTATCAGAAACTAAAAATTGATAATATCATAAACCACCTCCCACCAAATGACACGACCCCGAATCAGTTCCACCCACCTCTCAGTCTAACACATGTAAACCAATCGTAATATTATATCCAATCTAGAATCGAATTTTCAAATAGTCGCTTTCGTAGAGATTCACAACGAAAACTATGTATACCTTTACTGTCTTCTTCATCCCACCTACATACCCAACACATCGCATATCACTACGTGATTTACAAATCTTTACGTTCCTTCTGGTGTTAACAACCACCAATATCCGCCTTTTGTTTATCTTTGGCGCAGAAATACTTCTCACATTATATATCATTATTTGGCCAAGTCTACAGAGTTACTGCAATATTAAAATTGAATACAGGTAAATTAGAACTCTAATCATCTCTCAAGCTTTCAAGGTGAAGATTGTTCAGAGTCTAAGCGTCTGCGTTTTGAAACCTATACTGTTGCAGGTTGACACCGACGTTTCGGAGAGGTATTCCGTCTCTATTTTCAGGGTTGAAAGAATTGTTCCAAGTTGATGCTGCGGTGATAAGGGCGGCGATGTGGTTGGGTTACACCGACAGGTTCAAACGAATAAGGCTAGTCGCAGCCCCGTGGAGATAGTCCGACCAGGGAAGCGGCAAGTCCCTCCTGAACATCGACGTTAGCCTGCACAAGTACGCAATGTCATAGCAGAAGAATATAAGGTAAATTATTGACACGTTCAATAGTGGCTTCAAGACATGCCATATATTCAATTCCATTTACTTTTACATCTAAACCAAAACTTACCATTAATACACAGTGAGGACGAAAAGTTCCTTTCACCAAGAATAGAGGCAGGCCTACGACTAGTGCCGTGCGGTTTGGTACAAAACAGCATGCGGCGCAGCAGGGCGACACCGAGGGGAAAGCTTTGACAGTGAAGCAGCAGGCAAAATGAAAATGTTATGAGAAAAACGTCGGTTTCGGACACGAAGTGTGACACACACACACACACACGCACACACACAACGAGGTGGAAGGAATGTTAAACAAACGGACAGGTGCAGCTGGCAGAGCAACATAAACCGGGCAAATGGATCAGCTGAATATCTGAATCAGAGCTGGTTCCGTACTGACAGACAGCGCTTTATGTTACGTGACAGTACAAGAGTGTGAACCGTGCTTGTATATAGGGTGATTCATACAGAACTGAACACATCCAAAAATTTATTATTCAATGAACGCTGCCCCATGGCAGCGGAAATGTGTAAAAATTTCAAGAGCCACAATTTAGAAGCGGGATTAAGGGTAGCGCTACAATTGATGCATATTGCATGTCCTTAGTTACTGCGTAATAAATTTTTGAATGAGTTCAACTCATATTTTGAATAACCCTGTATATATACACATATAAATGGAAAATTACAAAATTGAAATTATAGTTCTAAGTGTATTTGATAACAGCACAAACAGAAGAATGCCAAAAGCCACAATTCACTAAACATCTGTAAATGTACAACAGTGACAGAAAATACTCCCTAACACTTGCAATTCGGTCTTATTGACACCATCAGCACTGAACAGATAAACATAATTGTCTTTAGGTGAATACACTCCCGAAATTTATGTAAATGTATCGGCGACTTGTGTGGGAGGACGGTGAGATACTGTCGAAATGTCTGACAAGAAGCATACAGAGAATTACTACGCCTTGTTGATATACATGTTGCAGAATTTCCATTGTACGACGGTGCGTAAGCGCTGAACTCGTCTCGGCCAGTCCGACTTCACCAGGAAGCTCGCAGCGTCCTAATGTGAAAACTCCGCACAGCGACATCCAGCAATTACAAATAAATACAGACCTATACCGTATAAATGTTAAATGTTGTCCGTGTGAATGCCGTAAAGGCGTATGGGGAGTGGAGGTATATCGCCACTCATTCTTAACCAAGTAAGTGGTCAGATCAACGCTACAGCCGAGTTACAACCCCCGACACCCGATGAATATGAGGCTGGGTGAGCGCCGCGGCCGGTCTAGAGACTTCGGACGGCAGACTCTTGCCCTTACTGGGTATCGAAGCAGATGACTCCTGTGTCCAGCCCGTACTCTAGTCTCTATGTCGACTGAGCCATCGCAGCTCTCCACTGTACCGTACAATATAGTAATATGTTTATTATTAGCATCAATATGACTAACGACGGATACAGAAGCCAACTTAAGTGGCAGTCACTACAGCGGTACAATTTTGAAAATAAAAATTTCTCACCCATTTGAACTATTTATAGCCATTCGTAAGGAACTTATTTTTCAATTTCGAACTGTTCCCCCTCTCCCCCCCCCCCATTACATTTCTCCGACGATCCATATCAACCTGTTCAAAGAAATACATTTAAGGATAAAATCGCCCAAATAGAACCATTCTTTTCGACTTCGGGCCAATGTTTGAAAATATCCGATAAAGCATTGTTACCGAAAAAATACTCCGAGCAACTCCCCCCTCCCCCTTCCCCCTCTTATCCTTGACACATTGCGACGCTTGACCAATTCGTAACAATGACAAAACGATGTTCTTTATGTAGCAGAATAGGACCTTTATCGTGTTCACTCCACGACGGCAAAGAAGCTACAGGGTGTTCAAGAGCTGGAACACTGTCAATAAACGTGACACAGCAACTTTTATAAAACGATGGAAGTTCTTGTACAGTTAGGCTAATGGCACAAAAACCTAATCGAGTATGAGTGGCTAACATAATGCAAAGGAAGGCCATCTTGTGTTGCATGTAATTTTGTATATCGAGATCATAAAGGGTGTGTCGGAGTGGAACTAAAGGTCTGAATTTACAGCATCTTTACAAACAAATTTATTTACAATAAATGCACAATATATGGTTTCGCTTCTGTAGGTTTCGACTACGAACCGCAGCCATCTTCAGGAGGCTACAGTACATGTGAACATATGCCGCGTGTTTTGGAATTTGTCAGTTGTAATGCTAAATTGTACATATAAAGTAACGTCATCCCACAGTTGGTATTATTAAAACCGTGCTGAAGTTACAATAAACATGTTACAATTACGTAAAATGTTGTTGTATCCACGCATCTTGTAAGATGGGAGATTTTGATTCAGTTGTTGTGATCAGGCCAAAATCCAAGACTCTTGATGTGTACTCCATGAAGGTGATACTCCATGAATGAACGTAATGAATGTACTGGGCTTACCGTAAAACAAAGTTCGTTCATGAGTGCAGCTCTTGCTGTACGGCATAACTAATTAGTTACAACCTGTCAGAAGGACGTGCTTTTGGGATGACTGAATTTGGTTCCGATTATTTCTTCCTCGCAGAACCCCACACCGGGCCCACCTAGCCTTCTAATCACTGCGTATCCGAAAATATTGCTTCGGGCGTAGGGCGACATGGGCGTGCAAACTAACGAAACACCTCCACCTAGTTTTGAGGTCATGCGTGATTAACCGCAGAACAACTCTTCTTCTTCTTCTTCAGAAGCTAACAGTTGCTCAACGAGTCATAAAACTGCCCGCACTTTACATTACTCTGTATTTCGTTACACTGATCGCAAAATCCCAGCACTGATTCCCATCCTGAGTCACATCAATACAGTCGACACAATTAACACTGTTTCCTTAAGTTCCATTTTAATATTATCTTCACGCCTTAGTCTAGGCTCCAAAATGCTTCCTCCCTTCAGTCTATCAGAATCCATGTAAGCATTTCTCACCTATTCCGTGCCTACTACATGCCCTGTCCATCTCACCTGATGTTTCTGAAACGTACAAATTACGAAGCTCATCTACCCTCCAAAACCTGCAACAAGAATCACATTCGTGCGCCCACCTGTCACATTACTATGACAACTGCGTATTTCCGCGCCACCCCAAAGGGGAATGTAAAGTAGATCCTGCAGTCTCTCCCAGCGGTACATACAACGAACGTATCTGCTGGCAGGATGTTTTCTTCTGCTCCAATTCCGCTATTCTTCCAAAAAATGACCGTCATTTAGACGCTGCTGGAAAATACGTATAGGGAAAGACAGATTCGTCCCTAAGGTGCAGGAGCACTGGCTCATTGAAATATATGACATGGTGTTAGAGACCAATAGTTATACAGAAGGTTTAAGGGCTCCAAGCTGCCACCTTGTATAAACCAGTGGGAAATCTATAGGACGAGCTGGCTCACTCGGCACCACTGGTGGCAATTCCCTTACACCTACAGGATCGACAAGCCGACACGGATTTTGTTCTATCCCACTCGGACGAAGTACTGCGCGTTCACAAAGACTTGCTGTGATCGTTTGTTCTGATCTCAGAACTACCAAAAAAAGAAAAATTATATCGTGAACCATGTAAACACCAACGGGACCGAAATGATTACGTTATTATCAGCATTTGACTCTAACCCCTTAGAAGGTAAAACCGTTTAATAATACATTTTAAAATTCGGTTCTAAACTCTAACAAAATATTGCATTGCTATTACAGACATTAACCCGTCAGTAATAATTATGGAAATAATTACTGTATGGGAGACAGGAGAGGTGCATACAGGGTTTTGGTGGGGAAACCTGAGGGAAAGAAACCACTTGGAAGACCTAGGCGTAGATGGGAAGATATTATTAATATGTATCTTCAAGAAGTTGGAGGGGGTTTGGACTGTAGCTATCTGGTTCTGGATCGGGACTGGTTGTGGTCTCTTGTGAATGCGGTAATGAACCTTCGGGTTACATTAAATACAGGGAATTACTTGACTAGCTGAGCACCTGTTAGTTTCTCAGGAAGGACTCTGGTCCATGGAGCTATTTATTTATTACTGTTTGTTCCGAGAACCAAACACCATGCATGAACTAGAGTCGTGTAATTTAATTTAAAGGAAGTGGTAAGTATAGACACCAATGCACTCAGAAGGGTTACACTGAGCAGGTCACTATTCTATGATCAATGTAAGCAAACTTTTAATCTAAAACCAGTAATTAACTTAGTAATGTGGTTTGGGTTATAAAGTTATGCAGTTTACTGGTTGGATAGCAACGTTCAGGAGGAACATCGGCAGAATATGTCTTGAAGATGGAGGCAGCAAGCAGTAGGCATCTACCAGACTACATGGCGTCAAGCCAAAAGGCTACAATGTACATTTGCCATCAATAACACGCTCTATCACATTTAAGAGTCTTTATTACTTGACACAGAAGAGTCCTGCTAGAAAAGCTAACAGTTTCTCAGCTAGTCAAGAAATAATATGACACAAAGAGGTTAATTACCGTCTTCACAAAAGCCAGATGAATCTAATCCAAATCCTTAAGCACTACATCTTTAAGATGGAATTAATGTAATTCTTCGACATACGCCTAGGTTTCTCAAGTGATACTTTCTCTTTAGTTTTGCAAACTAATTTTTTATGAGTCTCTCATGTCTGGCATGCTAATTTAATTTAATTTAATTTAATTCAATTTATTTAATTTAAGTAGACTAATAATATTTAGTGAAGTAAAAATTATGAAGCTCCTCGTAATGTAATTTTCTCCTTCCTCCAGCATTGTCCTCACCACCCTCTATCTATACTCTTTCACAAGGGCGAGAAACCAAGTTCCACACCCATACCATGATAACGCGAGTGCATTAGCACAGGCAGGTCTTCTTTCTGTAAAGTCCAGCTAATAAGAGACTAAACGATGTTGATGTATCATCGTCGGACTTGCAAGAGCCATATGGTTTGGATATGTCAGTGCCAAACAGGGTGCTTTTCGACGCAATACAACGTTTGTACACTGTCTGGTTAATAAATAACGCTACTGCAGTCGTATTTTGACAGAAATAAGACAGACGAAAGGCACTGTATTTACTTTTTACCGTTGCGAACGGTACCAGAAGAGACCGAGCGAAATACGTACGAAGTATCGAGGGAAGTCAAGAAAGAAGTGAGAGACATGGCGAAAGAGCGTCACTCTGTTAGAACATTCCAGTTCGTCCTTCTCATAGAAGCAGCATGAAAACTGAGATATTATAATGGTGAGAAACAAGGTCACGGGAATTTTGATTTACTGGTTAATGCTATGGCGCCAAAGTTGGGAAGATGATCTGGTAGGCTTTGGAGAAAGGGTATTAATTCTAATAAATTGAAATCGGGAGGGCTGCATGAGAAGCTTGGAATTTGGGAAGCGTCTCAGCGTTTGCTTGAAGACAGGGTAAAACCAAGAAAAACTGTGTCGAGGTAGCTGTGAGCACTGCACTGCACATCCACACACCGCAGCATCGGACCAGGTACGGCCTCACGCCAGAGTACTGATGCTTCAACAGCCAACACTACTGACGATGTACCCGGTTACAGCTGTGCTTTATGAGTCTTGTCTTTTGACAGTACGTTGGTACATACTTAAACGGCGGCAGGCAAAGGCTTTTGTGCGCAAATTGTGGATGCACGACAGTCTATTATTGCGTCGTGCTCTGCTGATTCCCATAAGCAAACTCATACGGCCAGTCCTGGTGGCCGTGCGGTCTACGGCGTACGTCTGCAGCCACTTGCTAGGATCGCGGGTTCGCATCCCGCTGAGAGCACGAATCTGCTTTTGTTGTGCACGGTAGCAGCGTCTGTGAAGGGCCGGTCACTCGTTCAGAGGATTCCTACCGGGTGTGAGGGTCTAACTGTGTGTCACGTAGAAACCTGAAAAAGAGGCAGCCTAGGCCCGATTTGGGCTAAAACGCTGCAGAGGAAAGAATTATTACAGGCGACGCATGATGGTGCCAGACAAGTCTGCGTCTGCCATGCTTCTTGTACGGCCCTTCCAGTGAACCAGCTGAAAACACTACACCACTATCATGGCCTGTAAGCCTCCATTGTGTCCATCTTATCTACGAATCCGCCCAGGGTCCAGACTTTAGACAAGCGATGCGGGTTACATTCTCAGTAGGACGGGCGTTTCCTTCTGTCGGCAAAACTATTTAACAGGATAATTATCTGCGTCTCGTGCACACAGCAACATCCGACAGCTAAAGGTTCAAATTTCATGTAACAAATATTCAGACAGTAAGTGGCTGAGGTACCTCACAGAAAAAACACGGCGTCTTCATTGCAGAAACCAAAAGATTAGTGCCACGTACTGAGACAATAGAATTACATGAAGCAGAGAGATACAGTCTTTGGCAGTCTGCAGCAGTCCATATGAAAGTGGGTGGTACGTACTAGCATGTACATATATACATATATATACACATGTGTATATATATGTATACATATTGTGTATATATATATATACACACGAGTATATACACATACACATAAAAGTGCATATATATATATATATATATACAAACACACGCGTAAATACAAGCATATGCATGTATGTATATATACAGATACATACATACATTCAGTCATTAATACATACATACACACATACATAATACATACACACATATACATATACATTCATTCATACATAATACATGCATGCATACATACATAATACACACACATACATACATAAATACATAATACATACATACACACACATACACCATTGTGATCAAAACGGTTCATACCTTCAAGTGTTCCTCTTGTTCTGTGCTCACATCAGCACATACTAACCATCTGGTTCACATACATCGCATATCCAAACTGCATGCAATTGGACTCCAAGTTTCAACATAGCTATGCAGCAGCGCCGTACCGAACATAATGTAGCTATTTCAGCAAAGCAAAGCGAATTAGCAGTTGTTAATTTTTGCCTTCAATAGTGTCTTGGTACTCTGCTATTCTGCTATTATTGACTTGCTATTCATTAACGGCATTGTTCCCGCATGTGCTTTGAACGGTTCGGAGACGCACTAGACCTACGTCATTAGTCAAAAGAGTGTGGGAGTTTAACCAGCTATTTAACGACTACTACAAACTGAAATGCTGTGGATTCTAAATTAAAGAACTAAGCTATCTGAAAGTGGCTTGCATTGAAATGTGCAACTTCTATAAAATGCGAATATTTTATTCCTTTGAGACGATACGGATATATTTGATCCCTTAAACTCTCTCTTAAAATGGTCGTTTGTACAAGTGTTTATGTACATATAGCATCACACGTATCTCCTTGACATATAACATCTCACACTCCCGTGGCCACTATATGAGTTACAAAGCACACGCACACAGCCAAGTAACGCTGCATGTCATATCCATACTATACCATGTAACTAACTGCAATGAGCAGAGTTCGTCTTGACACGCTTACAGTCACTCAGCTAGTCCTTTAAAGAACCCAAAAGCATATTACGACCGGTCCCAGTGGCGGCGCGGTCTATGGCGTGGGTCTGCGGCAGCTCGGTTGCTGGAATGGTGCTTCGAAAACCGCCGGGGTCATGGAAGTCTGTCTGTTGTGAGTGTTGTGTGTTATCAGGTAGAGGTTTCTGCGTGGGATTGATCACTCGTCCAGAGAGTTCTACCGAGTGTGTCATTGAGCGTGATCACGTGCCATAAATAACGATCTACATCTACAGTGAATAGGTAAAAACAGATTAGACTAAGAAATAAAGAAAAGTGCATTACAGTAGAACGTCTCTCAAACGGAACCCGGAAAGAAAGAAATCCTCCAACAGTTCTACAACTTCACAAGAAAGATGACAAAAGCTCCAGACCATTCAAAACAAGGCGCTACGCCGCTGTCCAAAAACACGACAAAAATTTCGGAACAAGCTTGACTGGAGAGAAGAATTGATGGTCAACCTAAGGTAACTGTAATGTAATGGTTCGGGGGAAAGTAGTAAGGATTTATTCAGATTCATCCCGTTGTGTTGACTATAATGGAAAAACCAAGGCAGTATACTGTCCAACAGAACACATTGTCATACAATAGTGCGTTAGTGTTGTATGACATTAGTGTTGTGTTGGACGTTATACTGCCTTTGTATTTCCATTGTAGTAGGGATATAAGGTGGAATAAATCTATATTTACTGCTCATCGTTCAGAAAATTAAATTAAATAATTCAAAAGGTGAATATCACAAATATTTCAGAGTTTCAAAACATAAACTCTTACTGACAGTGAACGTGAAGACTGTGCCTCACTCAGCCACAAAGTATAAATGTCACTTGTTCCAGGTACACATGTACTTGCGTAAAGTAACAGTGCTGATAGCAGTCCGTTGTGTGGGCTATACTGGAATGCAGGAATAAATCAACATAATTGGATAGAAATTGCAAAACTATCTGAGGAAAAATATGATGTTCCTGACTGCGCAGAGGTGACTGATTGATGTAAATCAATCTCATCACCTACCCGTTAAATTTCTTAACACAGCGACTTCTGTCCGTAATTTCTATTCCATTGCTTAGTTCAAATAATCAGTTAAGTCATAATCATATAAGGGTTTTCTTGCTTCTGTCAACACAGCCAGCTCCGCACCGTCGCAATACACTGACTACAGTCAACTGTCTGAAGGAAATTCCATAAACAAGGGAACTTGGAACTCGTATTTTCTCTATACGATATGTTACGACTAACGATAAGTCAGAGTGGGCAGACCTAAGTACTTCCAAGTATTTAATGAACATAAAATAGCCGGGATAGCTCAGTCGGTATGGCGAATCGCTACGGGTTGAACCGTCCGGTGATCGAATCCCGGTGGGGGGGGGGCACATTTTCCGCACCCCCCAGACCGGTGGGACCCATCTAGGTCCTATACATTTAGTACCGAGTCTCTTTACCGGTGGTAAAGCAGCCGGGGTGTGGCGTTGACCACCACCCTCGTCTAGTGCCGAGGTTAAAGAAGGAGTAGAGCTATACCTTTATTCTCTCCCTTGGCTTTCGTGGCCAGTTCTAGCGTGACTTTTATCTTTACTTTTAACAGAGCTTTAAGGATTCTTAAGACTGTTTCATGCGGTTTTGTCTAATCAGCGAGGCCTCACCGCATGACAACGCCTGTGTCCAAGCGCCAAGAACGACTACCGCCGTCATGTAGGCAAAACTCCAAGCATTCTTAGCCTCAATATCACATGGATGTAAAAGTTAAAGTTGTGATTCTATGAGGGCATATGGGGCAGCAGACATGTAGCTACACTCATTCGTAACCTCTACACTAGATTGAGGTTATCAGCTTCACGCGTCGGCCGCTTTAACACCAGGGAAAGAACCATCTATATCCATTGAAAGAGAGGCAGTGTAGGTGCCAGTGGTGGTATGCCGGATGATTTGGGGGCGGAACAAATTACTGCCCGTCACAGGAATCAAACCACGATTCACTAGACGTCCAGCCTCTAGCATAGTCACTATACCAACTGAGGTAGCCCAAGTTCGTACTGCATGGCGGTAAATGGTCAATTTCATATTTCGGCTGCTTTACTTTATCCCCCTTCTCCATCGTACCCCTTGAATATGACGCTTAATGTACATAGCGAAGATACACATCACTGCCGCTACACGGAATCGAATCCCGGTGACGTTAGTGGTCGGTAGAGTTAATGTCTGAACTTTCACTTTTCTATTTCATCCACACTATACATACTATTACACTTACCTAACTTGCGGTCTATTTGATAAAGTGTCAGCAGCACAGAGTACATAGCGTCGAAAGTTAGGATCATTAGTGGTAATGAACTGATAAGGATGAGTAAGGAAGCGGTCATGTCATTATTTGAGCTACTATACCGGCATTTACCTGGACGGACTGAGGAAGATCACGAAGAATCTCGGTCAGGGAAGGCGATGGAGAGACGAACCGGGCACCCTGCTATCAAAACTCTTACCGCTTGACACATCTTGTTTGATGCGCGTTCGTACATTTGTACGTCATTGAACACGCGAGTTCTAGTGACCGAGAAGTACGGAAATTAAGAAACCCTCTGTATCCCGGTCAGCTCTACCGTTACATGTGGAAGTGACCACATCCAGGGCTCTCTGCTGTCCCCCTTCAACCTAACTAGCCAACATCCACTGCCAGCTTAATGCTCTCCATGGCCCCCTAGAGACCCGACCGTCCGAAAGAGACAGAAACTACCCCTCTCCATCTTACCAGTACGAGGGATCTCGTGCACTAGGATTCGGAGGCCATACCACAAGACAAATTAGCATGGGGACCGACCGGGACACATCAGTATAAGCCTCCTGCAGACAGAGATAGGCTGCTTGCATGTGGCCGGTCGGAACATTTGCAGAGCAGCAATGTAACATGGGAATATACATACATCCAGTACACTGATCCTTTAAAACAGAATGGACTCTCTAAGCTGGGATTGTTGAATTATTGTTAAAATCTGCAGAAAAATCAAAGCCTGTGGCTTTCCTACTGTCGCTCGCAGGTAAATATATTATTTGGTGCCTGGGAGCAGTCAGAAGTGCAGACCGTGCTAAGATCTGTTGTTTACTTATGGCTACGTCATTTGTTCACGCAGAACCACGATTTTGGCGCAGGGTTTAACGTGATTAACAAGCAGCTCAGATGGTGACTGTCATCCTTAATGCATCTAACCTGATACATAAAGATAATGTTGTCGCTGTTCGTAACCAAGTATTATGGCAGGAAGACGTATGGGAGAGTAGACGTTGAACAACAGATTAACGTAAGCGGTAAAGTTAATCATGCAACGGCTGTTTACCTCCGGGAAAAGGGTCCCAGGTTGTCACTGGATAGGACAGTCGGTGGTACCCAGTGTCTCTACTTAAGCTGCGAAAAATCGAACCCAGGTCATCCAATCCGTAACCTAGTCACTTAGTAACTGAGCTATCCCGGATTATTCCGATACGTCACATGTCATTTATTTAATCCCACGACCAAATCACCCTATAGGACGAAACGATACAGCCTTACGTATTCAAGACGACAAAGAACTTGCTAAAGTTTTCCCTTTAACCCCCCAACCCTCCGCTCGTCAAGAACACCTCCTACCTAATCTGTGCGCAGGAGAAATCCACTAGGCATACAGCAAAATATCAGAATGCGTTTGATAAGACTGCAAACCAGATATCAATATTCGAACCCTAAGACTAAGACAAAATCCGCACCGGACGATGTGGGCGCATTCACAAAACTGCGAAAAGCGACTATGGCTTCGTCATTTCTGTCTGCCCGTCTATATGTCTGTCTGCCCATCCGAAAGGAACAACTCGGCTCCCACTGGATGCATTTTAATGAAATTTGATATTTGAGATATTTTCGAAAATCAGTCGAGAAAATAGAGTTTTCATTAAAGTCTGAAAGAATGAATGTTAACTTACATGAAGACCGATGTACATTCATGGTAACATCTCGCCTAATTCTTCTTAGAATGACAAATGTTTTAAACAAATTTCAGATAAAATCAGAACACATTTTATGTTCAATAACTTTTTTTTCGATAATCGTGCGGTTTATGAGGTAATGTGGGAAAATTCTGTAGAGCCGGACAGGTCATAAACGACAATATTGTGAGTGCGCTTTGCATGCTGGATACCTGAGGCTACACACACAAACACACACACACACACACACACACACACAGAGCATATTTAACACTTACTGTTTTCACGGCAAAAATAGTTACGCGAACGCGCCTCAGTGTTATACGTACATTGCCTGTATTGTTAAAGATACGTCAGTGGAAACAAATGCATTTCTAAGACAGACACATCCAGTTCAATTCAGAACTGTGCCTTGTCCCCGTCAAGACGGCAATTCCAACTTTTCTTATCCACCTCCAATACCCTCACTGTGTTACAGAAGAAACAGCTCAAGTTCCGTTTACAGCCCCAACTCAACATCTGAATGAATGTGAGTGCTGCTGTTGGGGCCCCAGACTGTCATATGGGGCTTTATGCTGTTTATGGGGAGCCACAGCGCCGTCAGTAGACTGGCTGGACAGCAGGGACTGAATTCCTATCAGGAGTGGAGATTCTCTCTTCATCATATCTACAAAATCTGTGGGATCTCTACACCTCTCCTATCTCACAGACTCTGATGTCGTGTCTCGTAGCATAAAGAGGTCGAAGCCGACCGTTCATTTGGTGTCTAAGTACAACATGGAAATTTACTGACAGACAGACATCCTTTAAGCCTTCAGAGAGCAGTTTACGCAAACAGACCATCTTGTCACATTCAATGTAACGAATATTTACACAGTATAATGAATAGCGTGACAAAAGCAAGGAGGACAGGATGGAAGGGGCATGTAGCATGTACACCAAGCCCTTGTTTTACGCCCTAGCTGCGTTCCTGAGAAAGTGGTCGTAAGTGGAAATGATAAATGGAATAGGTAGGGACTAGAGCAACAGAGAGCAACCAGCCAAAAGGTCGTTAAACCGAAAATGAGAGAGTGCACATTAAGGAGCGGAGTATAACATCAAGAGGCGTTAAAGTAGAGACGTGTACAACAAGGGTTAGGTGTATGGGAGGTTAGGTTAGGTTAGGTTAAGTGTTAGGGTTGGTTAGGTTAGGTTAGGTGTTAGGGTAGGTTAGGTTAGGTGTTAGGGTAGGTTAAGTTAGGTTAGATTAGGTTAGGTTAAGTTAGGTGTTAGGGTAGGTTAGGTTAGGTTAGGTGTTAGGTTAGGTTAGGTTAGGTGTATAACAGGAACAAGAAATGTATACAGAATTTCAGTCGACAAACCTAAATATCCGACACAATTAGGGACATCTTAAAGGAGCAGGATACAGACAGGGTTCATGTGACTCAGAATACAGACCAGTGGTGCGCGTTAGTGAAAAAGGTACCGAAACGTCGGTTCCACAATTTCTTGACGGACCGAGCTAACACCACGTGTAGCTAGCTACTCCAGGACAATGTTCCAGAGAGCTATCTGACATCAGCCTCACAAACAGACTCGAAAGACTTCATGTCGTTCCAGACCTTCGTCGGACCTCTCCACACCTAAGCCGTTCTCGTTTAGAAGGGGCGACGCCTGATGCAAGCAAGAGTGTTTTCCATGATGGTCATTAGCCCCTCCCCTTCTAGGGCCCTGGCCACCACCCTCCGCACTCTGTATAATACATCAACTTGCTAAGTGTGCGGGATGGTCAGAGCAACAAGAAGGAAGGCCGGAGAGAGAGAAGCTTTCTGAGATATTAAACCAAGCTACCAACTTGTGATGCATCACATCTGAGAACCCAACCATCTTACATGAAAGCTGCCCTCCTCCAAATCCCCCCCCCCTCCCGCCCCTTACCCTTTAACCCACAATACCTTCTCAACGAATTGGCAATGAAACTCCACAGCATGGCGGCCGTCCGAATAGAAGCCTATATTCATTTCTTGTTTATGGCACGATGCTGCCAATAATTCAAACAGCTGAACACCAGAATGATTAACCAGTAATGACACGACACAATGTACCCGAGCTTAGCGGCCCTGTTCGAATCTGAATCCGGTGTTCGTCTTATGTACTGTATAGCTTATCTGCGGATAGTGGTTTGTAAATTCCTGACCTCCAACTTATAAAGGAAGACAGCAAAATATATTGGATATCAAGAGGTCTTTGCTCATGTGTTCTGTCTACAGTGCAAATAAAGTGCACACACACTACTAGTGTAACTTATCTCCGTGTGAGGCACGACGTTTTCATAGTTGTGAAAATTTAAGTTGTGGTCCCCATGGTTACCAGGAGCTCGCAGAAATGTGCTTCCAAATTCAGGGAACAGTCAACTGATGTGCTGAGAACGGAGGCAGACCCCCCCCCAGAGCTTTGGCAACCTCCAACCAGACTACATGGCGTTATAATGCACAAGACTACACTCTATAAATATTGTATCCACCTATCAGTAAGTTCCATATTCAATATTAGCAGGCCGATAACACGAATTGTAGTGTGGGTTGCGACTTAAATTGGTAAGGAAATTTACTTTCTTCTAAACAGATAAAATGGACATTATTACAATACGTTAAATCCTAAACGAAAACCAGTCTTATGTCCGAAGGAGGAGGAGGAGGAGGAGGAGGGGGAGGAGGAGGAGGAGGAGGAGAAGAAGAAGAAGAAGAAGAAGAAGAAGGCTTCTGAGGTTATCATGCTACTACTGTGTGTGTGCGTGTACACCCACTCCACATTTTGACTCACGTGACCTACTATGATGACAGTTCATATGAGCGCTATGCCATTAGAGGACATTATAAGGCCAGATTTTTAAATACCTACAATGAATAATACCAATATGGTGGACGCGCGAATTTTTAAAGCGGGACTACGGACTTAAAATGGCGCGTGGAAAAATTTTTTTTAAATTAATTTCGTTATGGTACTATATTTAGCGGGTGAAATATGAACATAAAAAACTTCTTTGGCTCTCTCTCTTTTGATGGCGATAACCCAAGAAATAATGGAACTGGACAGCTGCAATTTGGGAGGGAGACAAACCATAAATACTACATATACAAACTGTGGACGCAGCCAGTGCAACACATTTAAAGTATACAAAGTCTCTACTTAGGTAACACGTTCAACACAAATAAAACAACAGTAATATAATAATAATAATAATAATAATAATAATACAGAATGTAAGAGTCTCCAAACTCCACTTCACACAAATGTTTTCACCGCAAAACTTTCGGTACAAACAAGAAATACGCACAGCTCACATACACAAACTGAATGGTGAGGTCAAGGTATCTAGTTTATTATACCAGTGAGTAATAAGACTGAGGTCTATTAGGGTGTGACACCGTGTGGTCTAGTAGATGGTTACCAACGTTGCGGAGAAACCTGCCACCTCTGTCTTGAGGGTGGAAAAACCTAAAGATGGAGACAGCACGTAAAGGTAAAGGTAAAGTTTCCTTGTCCACACCTTGAAGGCACATAGGGGGAGTAGAGGTATTGCTCCACTCTTTCTTAACCTTGCACTAACTGGAGGTGAGTGGTTAACTTCAAGACCGTCCGATTTACCCCTGGTACCCACCGAATAAGAGGCTGCGTGACCCCAGAGAGGAAACAAATCTCTTGAACACCACCCCCCCCCCCACCTTTTCCCACCGCACACCCCC
>Ga0123357_10003385_pt1 | contig 18262 bp, 16 predicted proteins | sample TergutEmb28metaG_FD_89873 | JGI IMG/M metagenome (GOLD analysis project Ga0123357, IMG submission 89873) | Embiratermes neotenicus P4 segment gut microbial communities from Petit-Saut dam, French Guiana - Emb289 P4 | ecosystem: Host-associated > Arthropoda: Insects > Digestive system > Gut ... | reverse complement strand
TAGACATCGTAATGCAGTGACCTTGGCGTGTGCACTACAGCGCACGGTAGCTCTGACGTCACAAGATAACAGATCAGCTGCGGCCTGCGTAAAGTACTTGGAAGTCTAAGGACAACTATGACATGAGCGCGAGTGTTTTTGTAGTTCAATTTAATGGCTTTATGTCACTCACAAGTGACTTTGATGTTACGTATAGCTATTAACATTACAGAAACAACATATTCCTGCCAGTTTCAATATGTATTTGGTAATCAACAAGTGAGTAACAGCTGTCAAAGTTTCAAACTTCTCTGGCCATTATCTCTGTAACTGTTTAACTTTGGATATAGGTGTTTTGGGTTATATCGGTATAGTTTAACATAAGGAACACTCTCCCAAAGTCTGGCACATTCCTCCTGGGACACCTGTATAGCCTGGTCCACACTCACAGGAATTGTGCACCAGCAAAGTTGAGAAACCCGTATACAGATGGAGGCACCATACTGCTCCAAAACGTAAGTGTGAATCTGCAGAACTATGCAGTTTGTGACCAGTCACAGCAATGAAATCTTGAAAACTTCAATGCTGATTATTTCAAGCACGCTTACAGCAGCTATGGCATTTGAATTGAATCCATGCCTGCATAGACTCCTCTGTTATGTTTTCCTGCAACTATAGGAGAATCTAAATGTGACGCTAACTGCTATGTCAAAAGAATGTGGAGGGTGTTCAGAAAGTAATGCCTCCATGTTTGTATCTCTACCCCCAGATGAGGCATTGTTTGGTCAACTGATCGTTCAGGTCCAAAACACAAACCTCAGAAAATTACAACCACTCACATGAAGATAAGACTAGCACCAATGCTGAAATGTTGTTTTATCTCAGAACACAAACCTCTGACAATGAACAATGTAACACACAATAATAGCATAATGAGGTAACGACATCACAATTTTGGATGTATCTTCTGCTTTCAGGGAGTGAATGAGAGGTTTCCATGAACTGCTCAAGAACAGATCATCCTCCCTGTTTATGTTGTTGGGATGGAACTCAATCTGTTTCATTAATATGATTCCTCTTGATTAACACTCACAAGGTGACAAGAACTTTCCCATGTAAACATAAGACTCCACAACTTTTATAATGACCACTGCAACTAAGTGTACATGTTATATTAGAAATACTACACAGACTTGACTTACCCTCCCATGGTACCAATCTTCACACACAACACACTGAATCATTTCATCGTCAATTACATCTTCAGGATCAGGATATGGCCGTCCACAAGTGCAATACATGCCTCGAAAGTTATGGTTGTAGCTGTTCAGATCATTCACAGCACTTTTGTTCTGAAAAAAATTACAAAGTACCTAACAAACTTATGGTTCCAATGTGCACTTCAGTACATTGAAATATCAAACATTACAGAGCCGACAGTTCAGACATCAAGGTCAAGGGTCTCTGATGGTGACATATTAGTATCTGGCACTTCAGCACTGCTGTAACTTATTGCATAATAATAACATTCATCCAAGGTTTCCATGCTTCAAAATGGTTTCAGTAGGGCTGGGGTACACACATTCTTCAACAACCTAGGAGCCACCTCCAAAACTCTAGGTGCCAGAACGCTAAAATCAAGAATGTTTCACCAACAGAACCCACTAACATTAGGCCCCATCATACAAAATTTAGTCATAAAGGTGACCTGGTGCCCAGAATGTGTGCACCCATGCAGTAAGGCATGTATCGCCATGCACGAAAATAAAAGTACTCTCTCAGCATGGTAAATCACATCTTTGAACAGCTGGGCAGGTGAGAACTTGTGTCAGTGGAGAAGAAAAAGTAGTGTGGATTACGAAAAGTGGCCACCTTTTACACAATTTAACCTAATAAAAGAGCAAATACACAGTATGTGCAACAAGTACACATGGTATCTGTGGTCACCGTAATGAAACGTGCAATATGCAAATAAACAAGGATTGAATGATGACAAAGAAAAAGACTACAACAAAAAACAACAACAACAATGCACTGGACTAATTCCTGTATAACCCCAGGCTGTCAAGGTGGTAGCCCCTTCACAAGTAGTAGGCCTACATAATCTTTACACATATTTTCCCTTATTAAACCACTTACATTAGCTTTGTCCAAATACCTACCTATAGATACAACCAAAACTTGAATAGTTCATCTTAATTTTTCTTGTGAGCCACGTTTTCACTCATAGTCAGCTGCTTTCCACCTAAAAATTCCATTCATCTATTTTCTGAACATCTCAACAACACATTTTTGACAGCCTCTATACCTAAACATAATGGCCATCTTCCTTTATCTATTTTTTTTTCATTTCCTCTCAATTTCCACACTTGTGCCTGTAGCCATGCCGCTCCACTTCTTTCCTTTGTAGTATAGTATTCTATACATGACATTTTAGCCCAGATGAATTTTATATCTTAGAAGTGTTCATGAATCCTCTTCAGACAAAATGGATCAAACAAATGCTCATGTAACTCAGACTGTCTTGACATGCTACTGCTTCTTTTAGGATATCCAACATGTGCTGCTACCATCCGTTATTTAGCATAACCAGTTTTCAATTGATAATATTTAGGATGCTCTAAACAAGATGGAAAAAAAAACTGCAATTCATTCTGGCTGTAATAATGGCATATTTAGGAAATGCAGGAACCTCTAAACTGTGAAATTCTAAATTTTAATCACGAAACGATACAGTAGTGATCCAAATTAAATAAACATGTAGATGCCATTTAATACACAGAAAGATTAAATATTAAGTCTCTGGGTACCATGTTCCAGAACTGAACCCTTAATTCACTTGGCCACAACCAGATATGGTACAGATTCTACCAAGGTGGGTTCCATATCAGAGTAACATGCAATATCATTCACTGTCATGTTCCATGACAGACTGCTTACTTCTCCTTGCTGCTGTCAAGTGCAGTACACACACTATCAATGTGAACAATTATGATTTGTATGTGGATGTACATGCTTGGTGGTGTACTGCAACACCATACGTTAATGTAGAACTCATCTTAGCATTGCATGAAAATGTTCAGTCACATACAATAGAAGCTCGACAGTTTGGGGTAAAAGGGACCAAGGTTGACCCAAATCACCAAAAAGCTCGGACTGCACCAATTACAACAATTTAGAACATGTGATTACATATATGATATATACTATATTAATATGTACTATGTATATAACATTGTATCAGAGTATCAGTCTATATAACAGCACAACAGTAGAATAGTAACAGAATATACGCTATGAAGTTACACTCAATACAAATCAAAACCTTCCCTCTCACTTAAGAGGGGGGGAAATACACACACACACACACACACATATATATAGACAGATAAAAAAACTAAAAGGAAGTACAGGTATGCGTGAAATACATGTGAGCACACAGAGATATGCACTTCAACTGAATTCTGTAACCAACACAAATGTGAATCTCTGGTGCACAGGCTTAGAAGAAACGAAAACTCAAACAACTGGGTTTAGAGAATTCAGAATGCAAAGAATATTCATTACATTACATGAAAACAATGTGTGGGGATTTACCTTCATGTAAAATAGTCATCCGTTCCATACATGTACTATACGCCATAATGCACTCATAATTCTGCAAATTATCAATTACCTTCAACCCCAAACTGTAAATCTAATCACAAAAATGAAACCCAAAACCCTAACATTAAATGATTACACTCTGTAATTGTTCTTTGACAGACTCCCATATTCTTTCCATTTCTGGAAAGAGAACATGTAATCTTGGAGTACACTTATTGATGAATTTGAACCTACTTACTGGTTCAATGCTATTCAATCTGAGACAATAACAGTATCACAAGCAACAGAAAAAACTTACTGGTTCAAGGTTACACTTGTTGTTTGCAAATCTACTATTTCCACAGTCACACCTGAAATTCCTGAAAGAGAAGGTTAAATATTAATGCTACATCTTCCTTCATACTGCACAACATTTGCACATGAAGAATTGTTAGAAAATGTATTAACTATGCTGTGTGAAACAAAACTCAAACCAAGGATTTTTTACACATGGTTTTATATCCCTCAATGCAATTAAAAATCTGTAACAATTTTGATAATTTTGCAATACATTTTTTGCTGCCTCCAGACTCTTTACCATCCTGGTCTCTCCCTGCCTAGCTAGAATAACAGTATGAATCCACATGGTTTTTTATGGGAGCAAAGGGTGGGTGAGAATTCCGTTTTACATGTGTTGGTAACGAGAATGATTATGGTTGACAGAGAAGAAACAGCATGTACAAACCCCTACACTATATCATATGGGTCTGAAACCCAAGTATTTCTGCAGAGAAAGTCAACAGTCTTGATGTGTTGGAAGCAAGCAGATAGAAATATGCAATTCTGCAACAAGTGCACAGTAAATATCACAAGCATGTATGATAAATGGACTGGGATTCATGATACTACAGCGTATAGCTGTTCCAAAATAATTCAGAGCAGGAACAGTACTGCTATCACTTCAGAAATTTGTACCACATACTAAAAACTTCTACAAAATTTCGCATCACAAACAAAGTTCCTACTATTTAGATAACGATTCCTAACTTCCCTCTTTTGCTTTTGTGCCTTACCTTCACATTCTTTTCTATTAATCTGTGATTTGCGTAAGCTTGTTTATAAATGCACATATCCTATCATCTGTTGTAATTCATCAAAATTTAAAACTCTCAAGTTCCTGCAAAAGCATAATCCATACATTAAAAATCTCACCTCTTTGTGTATAATTCAACCAGTTCGTGTCCCTCGTGACAGTGGTAACTGCATGCCAGACAAATACCACCAGGCTTTAGTCCATCATCTGATAAGGGTATACAGGTCATACAAGCATACAATGCTTGCCGCTTCACATAACCCTACAAAAAGACCACTTTTAAACAAATCAATGTCATCCCTCAAATTGCCTAAATATTTCGCACAACTGTCTCTTTATTCGTTTCCATTCAGTTCTGTACAATCGGGGCTACTACGTTGTAAGAACCAATGACCAATGCTGTTGGTTCAGATCCATTAACAAACCCTCGCCAAACTTCCAGTAAAAACCATAATGATGCTTTAAAATTGCTGCTGAAGACAGAGAAAAATACCGAATATTCATTCAACAAACTTCGTGTGCATCATATGCCAACACAGCCATTTTTCCAAAGCCAGAAGGTGAAATTTGGAGATATATTTACCCTTGAGTATGTACAATTCTGGTCATCTGAGGCGCCTAGAACAGCCTTCGCATCATCTTCTAACTCCTCCTCCTCCTTTAGGACGTCTACCATTGTAATAACGTTGCTTTCTTCTTCGAGACATTCTTCTTTAGGTGTGGAAGTCATCGTTGAGGTTGAGCTTTCCGCCATTTTTCATTTATTTGACACTCGCACTAACACTCGAGGCGGGAAATGTTAGCTTTCGACTTACTCCACACCACAGATCATATATAACTCCACACTGTGGCGTAGGTGAAATTTTTCGCGCCTGGACCGAGTATCCACTACGGCCGTCGTGTAACAATAATTATGAATTTTCAAAAACCACATTTCTTGCATTTCTGTTTATTTTACTCAACAGTTTAAGATTTATTTAGCACATAATTTTTTTATTTAAAATATTCATTTCCCCGTACCTCTCGCCACGACTTAGCTACGCTGTTGTTTCAACCCAACACATTACTAGTCTTGTAAGAAATACTTAAAGAATGCCGTATTATGTATAACTCTATTTTAATTTATATGTGCATAAATGTTCTCCAAACATATTATAAAATTCCAAAACCACATCCACGTCAAACTAACTGCAACGTACCACGAATGAGGTAGGACAGAGTTGATTATACTGCCATCTAATAACGATTGCGTTTTCGACTAAGTGATGACGACTGCAGAGGCAAAATCGTGTTTCGAGTTCAAAACTTATGTCTTTGCGTACGTTGTAGGCCAAGTATGTCACATTTCGTGTAACAATGGGATCACTATTTCCAGAAATACAAAAGAGTGTAATTTGTTGTTAAGTTAGAACTGATGACTGCCTTAGTATACTTGTGTGCATAACATGGAATGATTGTGTGAGAATGACTTCGAAAGACGTCGCAAGAGAACGATCGTATCCTACTATGCGGAACAGTCGGAGCAGGGACTCGGAGAAACTACGAATAATTCTGTTGGAATAATTCTCCCTGCTGCCAAGAATTATGTTTAACTGAACATAACCTAGGCGACGTCCCTTTTTTTTATTATTATTAAAGTGTTGTGTTAACTGACAACCGTGCACATGTGTTTGTCGGTTAATACAACACTTTAATAAAAATAAAATGTTACAGAATGGGAAATTTAGTTAGTATTATATTTGATCTGAGAACATTTGCTTACTTGAAGATTACGGTTTTGTGATGTTACGCCGCGTTGTTTGCGGTGAAGTTTACATGTATTCATTTTTCCCCTCCCAACCCTTCCTATCAACATTCCTTTGCAGGACCCTGATTTGCTTAATCTGCAGTGCTCCTGTATCTATGTTTTTTCCCTCCGCCCCCCCCCCCCCCTCCCCCCTGGCTTTTTTTTTTTCTCTTTTTTTTTTTTTTTTCCCCCCCCCCCCCCCCCCCCTTTCCCGTAGGCTTTTCTTCCTTACATTTTTTTTTTTGTTTCGCCTCCACATTGAACAGCTCTCGACGAACATGTCGTAAACTGTCTGCAGTTTTTCATATTCATCTTAGAAAACAGTGCATTTTCCTTCGTTTCGTTAGGTTAGGATATTGTACCTTACGTTAGTTTACGCTAGGGTACGTTAGGTAAGGTACAGTAAGGTTAAGTAGGTTTAGGTTATGTTACGTTACGTTAGGTTATGTATTTTATTTATTGTTTATTGGCACATTTATTTGCTTATTGATCTGTGTATTATTTAGTTATGTATATATTGCGTATTATTTATTGATCATTTGTTTATCTGTATACTTATTTATTTTTTAGAATATTTGTGTTATTTATTTAAAATGTTCAGTGTAATTCAGAAATATAATTTGCATTGTGTGTTGACATAAATGATTTTGTCATTTTGAAATGTGTCATAACTGTATACATAATGCTGATAATCAAACTGTAATCTCTATTTCATTTCATTGAAGGCTATGAATATGAGCAATATGATGGTGTATCCTATGAGACTTCCTCCAGGTGCTGAAATTAAATCAAGTTTACTTGAATTTGTAAGATCCAATAAGCTGAATGCTGCCTTTATTCTCTCTTGTTTTGGTAGTGTCAGGAAAGCAACTCTTCGTTTTGCTACAAGTGCTGACCAGACACATCAGGTACATTGCATTCATGTTGCACAATCTTAATCTCATGTCAATATTCGCATTTATTTGCATTTGAATACATATCTTTACCCTTGTTGGTGCACATAAAAACAAGCTCAGATGGGTGAAGACAAATGTCCACAGAATTAACAGGGAAATATTCCATCTACGGGTATTTGTGTATTTAGCAGTGTTTACCAACTACTACATTATTCAACTGAAAACTCCTAATGGCCTGCCACATTCTGCAAGGGACATGGCATTTACATGGTGGGAAGGAATGCCATCCTGAATGAGACTGAGAGATGTGCTGATGGTAGCATAGCAATTGGAGTCCTAATTTCATTGGAGAATTTGAAACCATTCTCCAGGCAAGTTGGGCAACCCCACCTTGGAGCTGTGCTGCGGAAGACTTCATATCTGTGGTGAAACACCTGTATACTCACAAGCCTCAACAGCACAGAAACTGGTATGTAGTATCCTTGGTGGAGGTCATTGCCCTGGCAACTCCAGTCACCACATTTTCAGCACCCTCCTACACGCAGATTTTTCTCATATATACTTTGTAAGGCATAGATGATAAGATCTCAACATCCGTCACATACCACGCAATGTTGTTAGTCTTCTATAGCTAACATTTGTAAATCTGATGATGGTCTCCAAGTAGGCCGAAACATGTTGTTTCATTAACACCGTAGCTACACCCAGCTAATAAACTAGGTGTGTTTTGACCTACATTGTTGTTTACTTCATTTAGGCATGTGTTTCATGAACCAAGAATATACAGTGTGTTCCTTTTCAGAATTCACAGATTCTTTTAACCTTTTGGCGACGGAATAATTTTTTTACTTTTAGCACACCCTGTATATAAAATGTGAATAATACAGGAACCAAATATGTTAGATTTATGAAACAAACTGCATTTTGAAGAGGAAAAAACGAAGAGTATATACGGTGTTTAAAATATTCAGTATATATATTTGTTGAATAAATATATAAAATGCAACGTTTAGAGGTTAGCGGTTCGGCGCGACCACTATAGTGGTCGTTAGGCGTCAAAGGGTTAAGTATCTTGCATGTGCATAGTCCACTCTCTGGATGAGAAAGATATAAAATCTGGAGGGTCTGTTTTTCTTTGTAGAAAAGAAAGAAGAGTATGTCATTGGTGAGGGTGTTACAAGTGAATGAGTTTGTTCTGTGAAGGTAATGAACAATTTTCAATGAAAATGTCAGTGACCAATCTAATTTCATTTCCGTAATATGCTATGTCTTAATAGTATCGTACCCACATAACACATGAAAAAAATCTCTGCATACATATCAACATACAAGCTACAGATGAAGTGTGAGCGCAGGTCAGCAAGTGCTGGCTCAGTTCACCAACAATAAATTCTACTCAAGGGATATTTCTGCACAACAGAGACTGCACCCACATGTTGTAAGTGCTCCACACTATACATTTACCCTAGCATATTATACAATACATATAAAAATTCACCTCATATTTTAAAATACGCAAGCAGGATACAATTAATTGTTAATATTCATGGTCTGACATCTGTTGACAATAGAGAAAAGAGGATATTGGAGAATATTAATGAATTAATCAAATGCTTTGCCACTTGTCAGCCTTGAACTAGTCTAGTTCTGTATCTTGTTACTCCTTGAAACATACATAGATGTTACACTAGCTGTAATGTGAGATACGCTTTGTAGTACAACACAAAATATGCCACAAGACAAATCCCTGGTAACAAAACCATCAACATATTCATGTCATCAGTATATACTACAGCAGACATGTACTGTTATATGTGATAATGGACACCAATCAGGTCATCTGTCGTGACCTGCAGAGGGAAAGAAGAAAAACAATACCATGATTAAGAAGCACAGGATGTCCAGAAGGTAGCAAAATCTTATTTGCGGTAGGCACTCTGGAGAACACGAATAACATGACCAGTAATGACAGTTTTAATGACATCTGCTTACTGTTGCATAGATCAGGTGATGTATGAATCATAGTGCATAAGGCATAAAATGTGAAACTTTCGAAAATTTTACATAAGTTTCAGATTGTCTCTTGTAACATCTTATACTGCAGTAGTGGGTACATGTCACAAATCAGGAGACCACCATCTAGAGGACAAATGTTGTCAAGGATTTTTGTTGCGAAGATATTTCAAAACCATTGAACCATGACTGAGATGTGCATGGTACCAGTGGTGATGAATTAAAAGTTCATTCTGGGAAGGGTGGGAAATTCCAGATCCCTCTGACTATTTTTAAGGAAACACCAATGGCTTACTATTCTTGCTTCTGCCCACTACTGTATGACAGACATGACAACAATACGTTGCAGCATTAGACTTTCCCATGATCATGAACCACTAACCACCCACACTACTACTAATAACAAGAGACACAAGTAAATGAAAATTCTGAAGTTAATACACTTCTTTCAATAAAATGTTTTGTGATCTGCACAAATCCTAACACGAACCCTAACAACACTGAACTGCCACTCTTCACAGTGCATTATGACTGAAACATTGTGTGAACTGAATGAGTACTAGAAGACCAACTAACTCTTGAAATTGTTCGTTTTAGTAGGGAACTGATTTGAGTTTGAAAGATATGTAATATGCATGTTTGATCAGACTTTCATTAATGCAATGAACCATACGTAAAATTTAACACCAACTTGTTTTACAATGCTTTTGTTTGTTAATCAGTGTTCCGACATACTTCAGCCTTAACGGCTGGCCATCTTCAGGGAGCTTGTATGTTGTTTAGCAAGTGCAGCTTATGTTTCAACTTATATTATATGTAGAATTCCTATCATGTAAGTTGAAGTATAAGCTGAACATGCTAAAAAACTTAAAAGCTCCCTGAAGATGGCCAACAGTTAAGGCCAAAACATGTCAAGAGCATTAATTAACAAATAAGAGCATTGTGCAACATAATGTTAAATTTTACATATGTAATGTAATTGCATGAAAAATGTACAACATGAAATTTGCAATGAAACATCTTTTGGAGAATGGACACACTTTAAGGAAGATAACCAATATTATGGAAGTAATGCATTTAAGCAGAAAAGTACATATATGGACACAATGGTAATGAAAGGGAAGTCAACTTAATGACCAACATATGATTTCACATAAGATTTTTGAAGTTATATTAAATAAGGAATGTCAACTTTAGCCTTGAAGCCAGCACAAGTGCCTTACAAGACAATGATAGTCATTTGCTTCAATACTTTGGGTATTAAAGCCTACCATTTTTATTCATATTTAATGCTACAGCACTAAAAAGGTTTATATACTCCATATTTTGTACATTGCAATAAATGTTATGGCGAATATATGAGATCACAATCCTATATGCAAGAATAGTTTCACTAGACAGTTCTTGGGTAAGGGGGGAACTGATGATGGCTTGAAAACAAAGCCGAAACTAGTACCTTGGAAAACGTGTATGTGTGCTGTGTACATACATCCATATTAAATTTCATTTTCATCAATCCCTACAGTGTGATTTCAGGCTTCTGCGTGAAGTAGCTGAGAGCTGTGCTCTCCTGGGTTAGTATGCAGCGAGTAATGGCAATTTTGAACCCTGTGGGCCGATAGGTTGTCCCGAAACGTCGGTGAAATTATAAATACTCGCTGCGTAATAAACTGGGAAGAGCACAGTTCTGAATCCTTAGGGCACATTCGCATAGGATATAAAAAACATCATAGGAACAAATCCGAAGACCATCATTAGTCACACAATAAACTGTTTGTAATGTAACATTTGAAACATTCACATCCAATGAAATTATTCGTAATCATTGTAGAACTCAACATAAACCATTCAACAAGTTAGAGAGTATTTTTATATTGGGCGAATAGATGGGTGCTCAGTTTTCATATAAGGCTAGAATTCCGCCAAAATGACGGATCGTTTATACGGTGACGACAGGATTGTGCCATAGATTGCAGATTTGAGTGCAATTACAACGGTTTATGGGACTGATCGGTTTTTACTTGCGCCCGTGGGAACTGTAACCTGTGGCGCCGTAATCCGTGGTTACACGTAATCGGTGGTTGTAAAAAGTTATGGTAGCCGGACGGATATGAATCTTGTTGTTATTTTGGTGTTATATGTTCGTGTCTCTAGCTTATTTTAATACATGAAGCACTTCTCGTAGATTTTAGTTGTGCCAGAAGAACTTGGTTTCAAGTTAATTGTAGCGGAATTAATGTAAGGACTGCTGTGGGATTTTTACTTACAACCGTTTATTAAAATAACTTGCGTTTGGAGGTTAGGCTAAGGTTATGTTCTGTTCGTGTTTGTTAATTCATTTAAATATTACTTTCTGTAGTTACAGAATACGGAATTAAATGTAATTTTGCAGACTTCTGTGATAATACAACCTTGACTGGAGCCATGGGAGATGAGTTACAAGTCTCCAGCACAACATCGGATGCAGGTATATGAAATTTGTTTTCTCTTTCACATTTATTATTGCAAGCAGTTAAGGGAATATACGGTCTAAAACGTTCACGGCGACTAACACAACGAACTCAGTTAAAGAATGCATTTGAAAGAGATACAGATCACATAGAAAGTAGGTACCGTTTCATGTGTGTACTGCATATTGGGCAGGAGCTATATTCAAACATTCTGTAAACGGCATCGTTGGCCTTGTACATAGAAGTTTTGATCTTAAAACTGCAAAAATTATATTCAGCCATATTTATATTTTTCGAACAGAACTTTATGGTCCAGTCGGTAACACTTCTGCTTTGCGCTGTGGAGGTGCCAGGTTCAAGTATCAGCTCACAGACTGGCTTTCATGACTGGAAATATTTTAAATTTTGCACAGTCCTTTCCAGGCAAATGCCAGGATAATGCCTTATATTCACTTAATGGTTGCTTCCTTTTGCGTGTCTCTACTTCATTATTTACTAAATTTATGTACTGCTTGAAACTGTATTGGTGAGTTGTTGGAAGCATATTTAAATCTAAATATAAAACAAAATTGATTTCACATGTCACAGTGTGATTGATTTATTTTCACATAACATTTGAATATGTAGAACACTGGACTGTCTAAACTCTTTATATATGTTTTGATGTAGGAACTGTGGCAGAGAATGTTTTTATTCTGTAACTGTACAAAGTAACAAACAGGTTACACATACCTATACATATACACGTATATGTTTCACAAATCCAACATCTGTCAACTGACACTTTAATATGAAACAGGTAAAAATCAAAACATCACACAAGCATGGATGTGTAACAAATATGACATGATACAAGAATAGAAGAATGTGGTACTCTACAATTTATTACATCAGTAAAACAGTAACAATTCATAAATAATAAATGTAGAGATAGTTAAAATACAGGTAATATATACAATATTAAAAACAACAATTAGAAAATACATGTCACATGAAAAAATAAAAAGAATACCAAGGCAAGAAATTATGGCCATTCATCCAATTAATATACACATAGATGCTTTCAAATATTACACAGCAGGACATAAGAATGGCTAGGAGCTATCATTTTTTATTACTGCGACGTTATTGATGTTGAAGAGGGAAGGCGATTTGGCTGGAGGATAGAAACTTGTGTAGAGTATAAAAATTATGAGCAATAAGATACTCTGGTAATGCCACCTTAAATTTTGGTTTCTCCTGTTTTAATTTCAAAATACAGGGGTGGGGGGCTATTGAATATCTTAATGCTAGAGTAAAAGACACCCTTTTATATGCATGAAAGATTCACAGTGGGTCTCTGCAACTGACGTTTAGCTCTTGTATTCATCCCATGCACAACAGAGTTAATTTGAAAATTATCAAGATTAGTAACAGTAAACATCATCAATGAAATAATATATTCACATGTTACAGTTAAAATATCAAGTTTTTTTAATAAACCTCTGCAAGAACATTTCAGACTTACTGCTATCATTATTCTTATCATGCTTTTTTGTAGTAGAAATACTTTAGTTTTATTGGTTGAATTTTCCCAGAAAACAGTACCATATTTAATTAGTGAGTGGAAGTAAAAATAATATGCAGTCTTAATAGCATCAATACCCAATACATGGGATAATCTTCTTATAAAAAGGAAGCAGTGCTCAATTTATGAATTATACCCATTTGGTGTGCTGGAAGATCGAACAGTTATATGGTGGACTCCCTAAAGTTGATGACTTGTGCTTCAAAATGTGTTGGAATAGCTAATCAGTAAGTGTAACTTAGCTTATAGAATTGTGCATCAAAAGGTTTGTTGGATAAAGTAGGTAATACAAAGTAGAAAATCTATGTGAGGCTTCCACGGAAGTTGGTTATCAAGATGCAGACTGAGAAATTTTTGTGTATCTAACTACAGTAGTCAAAGTTTTTAGTAAGGAACTGTTACTTTTACTACTGAGAATATAAAGACTTTTTACATCTGCAGAAACTAATATTCCTTTAGTAATCCCTCCATTACTGTTGAATTTTAAGGTAGTAGTTGGAATGGTGAAACATGATATAGAGATAGACAAAAATGTATTTAAAAATAAGTTAAAATTCTTGTTAATTTCAGCATGTTTCTATACGTTATCTTAAAATATTGAAATCAATTCCTTAGTATTTAGGTCAGTGCTGTCAGCAGTACTAGCACCCCTTTTCACAGTGAAGGCATTTGTTAAAATAAGATGTTATGCGTACATCATGATCAGATAAACCTTTGATCAAAGGTGAGACTTTAAAGGAGGTAATTCTAGTGTAGTCAATGAAGTCAAGGAAGGTTACATGTGGCAAACACAGACAGTTAGAATGATTAATTATGAATAGTAGCTATATTGTCAGAAGTGATTTTCTGTCCATTTTCTGTCAGCAAAGGATACGTGAATCTAAAGGCAGTAGTTAATCCGGTGGTGATCTGACATCTATTAAGAAAAATCTGCCTGCATATCTGTTCCCTAATATTTTTCACTTGCTAACTTTTTTCTCATATAGTCCAATTTTTTGTTGATAGGTGTGAATCAGGATGAACTGATCATGCAACAGCAGAGACAGATAGAGAAGGAGGTACAGTAAAGTTGTATGCATTTTATTCACAATGATCAGACAGGTGTATTGGAATATGGAGAGCTCATGTTCTCCAAAGTAGATTTTGTAATTTTTTGTCCCTCACTGGCATTACTGTTAATTTGTTGCAGATACAAGTCTGTTGTTGGCTGATCTTACTAACAACAAATATGTTAAATTTAATTAAATATCAGCTTTCTTTTTTTTGCACTTTGTTACATGCAGCGTATAAGTGTCTTGTTTTATTGTGTCCATGAGCTCAGCATCTTCATTGCATAGAAAAAGCTTGCATCTTCCACATCATGTGGCAGCTGCCTTACCTGGGGGCACATTAAATAGAAGGCCCGTACTTTCATATGTAAATACCATACACTCTTTTTATACTGAGTTGCTTTGAGAAACAAAATTAAATCTGGATGATGGCTTTTAGTGTAGAAACCCAGCATCAGATTTCATACAGTACTGCTGAGTAACTGTTGACAGAAGAATGGAAGATCTTCCTAATACACATTCACATAATGCAATTAGTGCAGTGGAAGTATACAAATTAAATTACAGTTGATGTGCAGGCAAACATCTTGTTGTGTGTGCTTGGTGTTCCAATAGATTTCTGAAACAACTGCATTGGTTGGTGATATGGAAGGACTTGGAACACTTGAAGATGAGTATGCAGGTGATGATATCTATTGCCAAAAGGTACAAGACTTGGCAGGGAAGTATAAGAGCATGCGCCGCACCAGACCTGATGGAAACTGCTTCTACCGCGCCTTTGGTTATGCATACTTGGAACAACTTCTTGATAACCAAGAGGAATACAACAGGTATCTGACCATTTATTGACCTTTAGTGGACAAACGGGGAAACACTGTGCCATTGACCCTTTAAACGCCGACTTAAACTGCATCTGCCATTTGCTGACATTATTAGGAGCTCACCCTATTCTCCACATTAGCAGGATAAGGGTTAAATGTATGTCATTTTCATCTAAATGGGAAAACATTGTCCCACAATGGGTATTTCAATTGAACAGTGCTCTGGCCACAGCAGAAACATGGGATTTAAAAGGCCATACCGCAAACATTATGATCATCATGGAATTCTAAATTTATAAAGTATTCACATGTGTATAAACCTTCACATGTTTCTGACTGTGCATTGGCCACAGGAAGCAATCTTGAAGTTGGTGTATAGCCAGTCACTTTACTGAGTGATCTAAACCGCAGACACTGCAACAGCTTCAGAGCGGCAGTCCTGTGCAGCTAGCAGACTGCATTACAGTTATGTGTCCTGATATCAGAATTCACAAAGAAACCACTGAATAAAAATAAGCTGGAATGTATTTTTCAGGCTGCAGGATATATTATTATTTTTTGTTATTAATAGCCTTTTCTTTCTTATGTTTCTCTATAAGATTCCGTGATTTGGCAGCAAAGAGCAAAGAAAATTTGGTGGCCCTGGGATTTCCACAGTTCACTGTTGAGGATTTCCATGACACAGTGAGTATAACTGGTGGTTGTGATGGTGTTGGTGGTAGTGATGATGATGATGATGATGAATAAGGAGGAGGAGAACAATGATGATGATGATGATGATGATGATGATGATGATAGGCACTGTGATTAATGACAATCCTGCTTTGCTTGTTCCAGTTTATGGAGGTCATAGACTACGTGGGACAGGGACCTAGCACATTCTCACGGACAGACCTCCATAAGGTGTTCAATGATCAGGGTTACTCTGATTACATTGTCGTATACTTGCGACTTATAACGTCCGGGCAACTTCAGCGCGATTCTGAATTTTACCAACATTTTATCGAAGGAGATCGATCCATTGCTGACTTTTGCCATCAGGTGAGTCTGAAGACATGCTGTATATTAACTCCTTCAGCCAATCTCCAAAGTATGCACTGGTCTGTACATTAATTAAATTCTTAAAAAATGCTATGCAAATAGGCAGTCAGTACTTTCTACAAACTCATTAATATCCCACAACATTGAATCTCTTGACCACATAACGAACTACTGCCAATCCATTGAGGGTCCTTCATTATACACTGTTACATTTCCATTGTTGCACTTTGTATTTCCAGGAGGTGGAGCCAATGTATAAAGAGAGTGATCACATCCACATTATAGCCCTTAGTGCAGCTTTGAATGTTGGTGTTCGGGTGCGGTACATGGATCGAGGAGAAGCATCTGAAGTGATTGCCCATGACTTCCCAGAGGGCAGCCAGCCAGCTGTCCATCTTTTATATCGGCCAGGCCATTATGACATCCTCTATCCATGATCCTCAGTGTATAGACATTGCCTGTTCCTGTTTATGTTGCTGTTCATTGCAGCCAGTCTAAGAGTGACTGAGAGGGAATGTCAACATCTCTCTTTGAACTGATTTTGCATTTAATTTATAACTATTATACAAATTTGTAACATTTAACTGACTGCATTGTGTTGTAAGAAGCGTGGCTTGTGTCACAGTAAAATGAATGGCTGTTAGCGTGTTTTGCTCACTCAGTTGTGTGATTAGTTGTGCTCTGATTTACATAGTGTGTACTTGCAGAATGTTTAAAAAAAAAAAAAGACAGTTTAAGATTTGTCATAATTGTGACTGTTGTTTGAATTAATCCTTGTCACTTTGACAAGCAAGGAATATCCCTGCAGATGTCTGTTATGAATTATATCTGGCTGTTTATTGATGTTGTTGGATCTTAAATACTATGTACTTCTTCTGGTCTTTGATAAACCCTGAACCAAAACAGACATGCAATTTTTCTGTAGCTGTGCTTTTAGTGCTCAGTGTTTCATGTCTGTGTAGTCAAACAGGTTGTGACAAACATTGGACATTCAGATCTTCTGTGATCGTCTTCCGTGTCAAGTGGTAAATACCAATGTTTTGTAGGATCACAGTGTCTTTATCTTCAGAGTACTGGGCTGCTTGACACTGGGTATGAAATGCTGGTAACTAGTTACTGGTGAACATGATGATACATCCCACAAGATTGAAATCTTCAGCAACACAATTGTGAGAACCTCATGTGTCACATAACACAGGCTTTACTGCTGGGAAGAAAATCATTTCTGTCCAATGTGTGTAAAATATCAGTAGGTTTTTTATTTCCTCAGAGCTTATTCTATGATCTATTTAGGGCTTTCTGCCAATTTGATATAAGTTGGCAGAAATACAAAAATATTTTGATGCCTGCCAAGACATTGCAAATCAGTTTAGTAGATAATACCAAGAACCACACAAGTATTAAAATATACACTCTCACATACAGTCCACTAATACTGGAACATGTTTGGTTTTCTTCTGACCACTCTCAGGGAATCTTACATCAAACAAGCGTATATAAAACACAGATGATTTCACAAGAATAGCAAGTTCTCTTGAAATGAACACTTGTGATTCTATAACACTTTGATATTCACATTATACAGACTAATTCTGCACATGTACTATAAATTTTATGATATCCACATTTCTAAGGACTAAAATTTTAATCTATTTGATAATTCAACTGTGTTTCATATATCTTTGTTTGATGTAAGATTCCCTGAGGATGATTTGCAGAAGACCACAACATGTCAGAGTATGATGGATTGTATGTGAAAGTGTATACAGGTAGGTCTCATTTTTCACCTGGGATACATTCCTAAAAATATTATGGAAATTGAAGTCTTGCAAATCAAACACCAAATTTCCATAAATTTGATGTGTGGTTGACCGTGCATCATAGTTCAATGTGGAATAAGAAACCAACTAGATGTCACTTAGTATTATATTTATTTCTCCTTTATAAGTTGCTCAACATGTTTCGGGCCACCTTGTGCCCAT
>Ga0123357_10003384_pt1 | contig 18264 bp, 9 predicted proteins | sample TergutEmb28metaG_FD_89873 | JGI IMG/M metagenome (GOLD analysis project Ga0123357, IMG submission 89873) | Embiratermes neotenicus P4 segment gut microbial communities from Petit-Saut dam, French Guiana - Emb289 P4 | ecosystem: Host-associated > Arthropoda: Insects > Digestive system > Gut ... | reverse complement strand
CGGGGGGGGGGGGGGGGGGGCTGTTGCGCCAAAAACAAACAAAATGTGTCAATAGCTGCTTCATCCGAATGATGCTTTGTCCAGCAACATTTCTGTTCTATTCGTTTTACGTATGTACAACATGATTCTTAGCACAGCCAACTGCAAGCTCCCGGTCCCACACAGCGCGATTGAAAGGCGTCTTACTACTCAGTTACAGGGCAGCGTATTGGTCTGCAACACACGCATGCACGCGCACACACACACACACTTACATACATACAAATATTTCTCTTACCCCATTTCCTTGTTAGAATCGCAATATATTATCTCTACGCCATTTCAAGAACAAAGTCTGAGTGAAAGAAGCATAACAGACATTCAATTTGTATGAAAATATCTTACGAAACGTATGCGAATAACACACGGTGTGTAAAATAAAATGGACTATTCTTGCAGACGTACAAAAGCAAATGAAACGCCCCGGAAGCCGCCATGACTCCTGAATTCGGTTGAAAAATTTCTTACATTCCTTCGGTTCCTAAAATATTAATTATAATTAATACAGCTATACAACTTGTAATGTTAAGCGATACAACGTGACAGTGCTGCGGTGCGTTCTGTGTACTGTGCCCTGTAATGACATTGCGGCACACCACGTCGTTGGCAGTTGTTACGAGGCGAGATTTAAAAGTACAGAAACAGACAGTGGTCTAAATGTCGTAACATGCCAACACATTGAAGCATGCAGTGTAGCTAAATAATATTTACAACATTAAACACAAGCATAGAGTTATATCCTGGTGTTTTCGCGCAAAAAGCAACAGGTTTAGATTTACCATTCATACAACATAAAAATATCTTCCGTTCAGTGCCCCTATATCGGACACGAAATGCGTTTATTTTTTCTCTACATCTTTTGCTGGAATATTTCTCACATCAGAAGACTGTTCTCGAGGGGCGACCAGATCCCCACTTCAACTGTCCACTACTGCTATCCGACTTTATCCAAAACTGTAAATTATCACCAGTACAAGTACAGAACACAAAATCTGTTCCAACGGTCCGCTAGCCGTTACACGCTGACATACAGACATACATACAAATACATCGAAGCTAAAATGAGCTTACTTGCACCTTTAGTTGCCAAAACGCACAAATTTCATTAAGCATTTCTCATAAAACAGAATTTCTCCATTACAACTAGAAACCAGTTAGGCAAACAATTGCTGTTGATCCTTGGAACGATAAGAAGCCCATAAAATCTCTTTCGGGGCAAACTGTTGAGCTTCTGAAGGTTAAAACAGGCAGCACGTGTGCTCTGAGTAATTAGAGACAAACGCTCAATTATGTGCGACAGAGACATAAACAGACATATAATCACAGCGATCTTACATGTTTGTTGTTACTGTGCGATAAAATAAGGTCTAAAATCTAAAAGTAAATTCAGTTACCAAAATCAATAAACACAAATGAAAAAGGAACGGAGGGGCATAAAAACCAAGTTTCGACAAAAATCTGATGCAGATTACGTGGTACATATTTGCTCCATAACTTGCCCGAAGACCTCTTGCAGTGATCGCAGGATGCATGTTGAGATCCTGCACGGAAGGAAAGTCACAGTTAGTGACTTGGGTCACGACACCGTGAATAACGCGATTAATATGACTTGCAAAATTACAGCATCGACTACTTAACGTAAATAAATTTTTAAATGGTGTGGTGGAATATATCGTAAATAAACAGAAAAGGAAATAAGAGTTAGATAAAAAAGAAAGACAAAGGGACAGAAATTCCATACAAGCACTCGCCCTTCTGCATGACACTGGGTGTCGTGCCTGATTGACGCAGGCAACTGAGTCACTCTCACTTCAGCCTACAAATCACATTCAGGCCTATCGCATTATTTATTGAATCCGCTGCCGTGATAATTGTGCTTCTTTTACAATAACTTTTTCCTCTTACCGAAGTATGAAAAAATATACATGAAGAGCAAATTACAGACTTTAGAGACTCACATATGAGAAAGTGACGTCCTTGGTGGCAAATTACGGGATAAATTTGAAGCGAAAAATTACGGGATAAATTTGAAGCTGGAGTTCGTGACGCTGTACATTGATCGGAACTGACATCGCTTGTTACTTTAACCCGTCAAACGGAGAGTTTTCGGCGAACGCGGATCATGTCCGAAGGGCAGAACACTCCTCGGACCGACCCACTAACACAGTCAGTTGCTGGTCGTGTTGTGCCGTACCTCGCTGTGTTGTACTGTGCTGTAGGCCAAGTCGGTAGCCTACATTTACACGACAAGACCGTGAAGACAATCGATTGAATTAAAAACAAAAATTATATTAAACATCGCATACGTTGTGGGAATAAATTACGTAAGCATGTGCCTTCTATCTGATTTGAATTATTTTAAATAACACTAACCGTACCAAAATAAAAACCGGGCCCAATGTACTGAGGATGAGAGAGATACACGTGTAGAAGATGCAAGTAAAAACGTCATTTCTAGTAAGGAAAATAATAACATTTTAAAACTACTTGAGATTTCCGATTAGAACTGTAATTGTTATTCGACTGAGTCAAACCAGACACACAAACGAACAAAGGAAAGTTTTCTTATTGCGCTACAAGGTGTAAAGATCAAATGTAAAATGAAATTAAAGTTTGCTCCGGGTCTACAGGTTCCACAATAAACTTCATTCAAATCAAAGACGAAATTTGCAGACGGGACAGTGAATCGCTCGAAACATTTACTGAGGCTAACGCGTTGAAGAAGGTTTCGAACAATCACATCGTGCATCTGCCCGTGAAGCGAAGGTCGCGAGAAAAATAACACTGTATTAATGGACAGAAATATTTAAAAACTGATCACGACATCAAGCCATAACCTTCAGAGCACAGATTCTTGGAACGGAAAAATGCTGTCAGTATTGACCACTAAGATGGCTATTTCTAGTTTTCAACCAGCGCTGCATCAATAAATATTAATAGACTTATCGAACAGCACGAATCCCGCCAACCGACTGCAGTCATCGCACACCTATTACACGTGTGTCGGACAAGTTGCCGCAACGACACGGCGTTTGCAGTAAGCACATGCATGATGTCAGGTTATCAAGGCGGTGTTGATGAAGATTCAAATCTTCTGGGATGTTACACAGTGTCTACTATTAAGTAGTCAACGACGTTTCGAAAATCTACTTACCAGTGGGAGTGGCGAAACGTCACCAGCCTTGAATCTTCATCAGCACTGCTATAAGAACTCCAAATCTCGCATTCTCAGATTCCTTCGTGGTTTATCCCAGTTCAGAGCAGTTAAAACTTAAAATGACACACGTCAAGGGCGCTGTGCTCGTCGCTGTCCAAACATTATTACAGTATGACTGGATACTGACCTCCATTTATAGCTTATAAAGTATACCTACAAATTCCATGTGAATAAAAACCTTACGTCTGCACGAGAGGCTCAACTGATGGATAAACATCAAAGTTTAGTATCGTCGCTGTATGTGTACCTTTAGCCTCTCAAGCAATGCCTGAAACATTATGTATTGGAATGTGTACTATCTGTCTTCCAATTTCACTTGCCTAGCTCAAACTGTTCATCGGCTATCGTCATCAGACCGACAGCTAAGAAATATTTCGCACGGCCGCAATGTTTCATACAAAATCGCGTACACTGGAACTGCCGCTGCCGCATAACAAGTTCGCGCGTCCGCCATCTTGCTATTACACATTGTGGGAAATTCAGGTAGCCACCAAAAGCACAATGGTCACTTCACGTTCCGCGAAAATGTCACCTGGTTCTAAGCTTAAAATGACACACAGCAAGGTGATTTCATAATCTGACATGTCTATCCCGTGCAGACGAGGTATACAAGACACCAATAAATATCCGTCTAACACAACACTTTTGTGTAAGAAACCTACTTTCAGCTAAATGTTTGGACTCGTATTAACCGTTTGACGCCTAACGATCACGTTAGTGGTCGTACCGCACCGCTAACCTCTAAACGTTGCATTTTATATATTTATTCAACAAATACAGGTACTGAATATTTTAAACATGGTATGTATTCTCCGTTTTTTTTCCTCTTCAAAATGCAGTTTGTTTCATAATTCTAATGTATTTGGTTCCTGTTTTATTCACATTTTACATACAGAGTGTGCTAAAATTAAAAAAAATAATTCCGGCGCCAAAAGGTTAAGTCACCCGCAGGCTGCAAAATATCGTATAAGCAAACAATATACAAATATGAAACATCGTTAAAAATTATATGTAAATTTTGTCGCCAGTGTTACCAACTTCAGTCACAAGTATAATAAAACGTTTTACGAGAACGGCAAAGAATGATCATTGGTTGGCACTTCTGTTTCGACATTGGTGTGAGCCAAGTATATTAGCTACCAACACGACAAAAAAAGAGACAGCTCATCATTATTGCTTACATAAGACTTCAATATATTTATAATTTATGAATATCATGACTGCGACTAAACTAAGATCGCAAAATTAGTCATAGGTATTTCTAAATTTTCTTTTGATACATTTTGTACAGTCTGAGGACGGCGTCATATGTGTCGAAACATATAGCTGCAATTGCGCTTTTATACCCAAGTCTTGTATTTGACACATAATCATGAACTTGCTACTTCTGCTTTTAGATAAGGACAAGAGGCTGAAACTCTGAATGAAACAGCAAACGCCAGTAAGTTATGCAACACTCGCAACGTCAGATAGTGTGCACATAGCCAAACAAAATATGCACGCACCCCGCATTATTGCTATGCGCCAGGAAGTCCGTAATTGAATGCAGTTCGTGAGTAACCAGGACGACGGGAACACAATGGCGGACAGCATGGCGTCACGAGCGAACAGATGCGACATGGCGTGTCACGCATATTTTTTATTCATACCACCATGAAAAGTGCCCTAGAATTTCGAATCAATAACACTGGCAGCATTAAATGTTTGACGAAGGTTCCCCTTACAAATACTGGCCATCTCCGGCTGCCAATATCACATCAGTCAACAGTAACACAGCATTGTAGAAGAGCGCAGACAAAAATACTACAATAATTTGCCAGAGACTTGAATTTTTAAAGAGAATATTCACTGATAATATATACATTTCATGGCGCCAGTTACTTCTAGATGCATGAATATGTATAAATACCGCCTTCCCCATACACACTCACCAATTAACCCCATATCACACGTACCGAAACACACCATGACGCATAACCTACAAAATGAAGCACAGAATTTCGGGCCAACAGCTGACATTCCCGTAAGCACCTAAAATTTTGAATAGTATCAATTAACTTCGCATCTTTTGACTAAAAAATAGCATTAATTCATTTACACTCACGGAGTATTCGTTAACTGATTAAACAGCGCATTTTATAAAAGTCTTCATTGAAAAAAATTATACTGAAAATTGAAGAAAGGAATATTCTGAAACACAATATGATAAGTATCGCAGCGCATTCTGTAAACTAATCGTCACAATAACTATTTGCTTTTTAAGGCCAGAAGAATACTCAAAGTCATGAAAATTTTTTAATAATATTTGGTGTAAAAATTCTGAGTAGCATTAAATCACACCAACAGCATTGCGTTACTTATACCAAGGACACAAACACGCACATACGCATTTCCCTCGGTTCAAGTTACAACCGTTAACCATCGAATACTAGGATTAACCTGAGTTACAGTTACAGTTTCAGTCCTTTCAGTTAATGCTGCATTGGAAAATAATCGCTGCTTGTTCTGAGATCCAAGCAAAACACATAAATGTACTGTGTGGACAGAATACAGAATTCTTAAATGTTAAATCCGGTTTACATAGGCTTATGTTAACCACTAGGCTTTAAACAATTAAAATAATGCTCCATCACTATACATACATACATACACACACACACATACATACATATACATACGTCACATTGCTAACAAGTTTTGGCCTTACTTTCTGGCCACCAAGTCTTTCACGTTTCAACGAAAATACAACGTATGTACGAAGTGTATCTTAAATATGAAGCTTGAAGGCTATCTAAAATTGCAGAACAGGGCGGTTATTTGTATACAGGATGGACGTTCTCCTGCTTGACACTGCAGCGGCGGCCCGATACCCCGTCGCCGCGCGTCGGGAGGATTAACAGCCTAAGAAGTGGCTACACAAAGTGTGGCAGTGACAACAAACTTTAGGAACTGTAACAAAACTCAGAGCTCCAGTCGATGCTCAAAATGTTGCCCTGCTGAACGACCTGCGGAACTAGTTGTTGTTAACTGTCTGGAGTCCTTCCTCAGATATGGTTCAAACCATAAGGCGGATGTTATTTCTTAGCTTTTACAAAGTATGGGGATTAATTTCATACAGTTTATTTTTTAAACTTCCCCATAAATTGAAGTCAAAAGTTGCTCTGTTTACTGGAAACTGGCACCGAAATTTTCTACGACATTTTCCAGCAGACACATTTGAAATAGAGACGCATCAGACACACAAGCTATTGAATTGGCGTAAGGCCTACCACCGTGGAGGCACGCTGTTACAGCACCGAGAAATGTAAAGCCACAAGCAGCAAAACGCAGGATTCATGCAGCAATTCTCTTTTCGCCGACTGCTAATGTTACACGCCCGGCACGTTTCAAAGAACTGCGGGCTATGCTCGTCGATCGCGCAATTAGCCATGGTTTTTCGCCCCCGCGTTCCTCTACTTTAACAACCTGTGACTGATATTTGTGGAGACATTTAAAAGATAAAGTGCACAAAACAAATCACCACACTCTGGAGGAACATACCAAACATCCGACGCGAGATTTTAACGATTTCCAAGAAAGAACTCCAGAAAGGTAAGAACGACGTGTTCCGCAGTTGTGCTGAGTACAGTAGGTACGGAGGGCAATATTTGCAGCATGGGCTGTAGCACAGCTGAGATTTTATTAGACCTTATAGAGGCTATCACCACCGCCAAACACTGTGCAGCAGTCTTCACCGACTCTTGGCCTCTCCACACGCTGCATTCGAAGCACCGCTGGCGAAGCGTCGGGACGCCGCTTCTGGTTCAAGCAGGATATGGTCTGCCGGTATATAAAACTGATTTCAGTAAGGGAATGACAGCCCGTGCCTTTTTACAGTAAACGATTTGACATGCGCAGGCTTCATATACTATTGTTGTTATACTTGACAGACTTGCGTATTTATTTACATTATTGTCGTTCTTAAATTCTTTATGTTAATGACGTGAAACCAACTGCAGCTCTTCCTTCCAAACACATTTACAAAATAATGACGGACAGCGTGACACAAAGCATTAAATAGTTGGACGATTCACAGCGACAAACTGAATTTAAGCCTTCTCGGACGCCAATATTACTGATAACCGGAAAATACGTCACTGCAACGCTGAAAATTATCTGCTCTTATAAAGTAACACAGTAGCTGTGCAACATACCGCGTGTCAACTGTGTGGACACAAAACACGGCGCGTGAGGTGCTCTGTGACAAACACAACGCAACTGCGTACGACGGTGACAGTGACAGTGTCAGTACAGCACTTTTTGGAAGAACTGGTCACAAGACCAACTCCGTCACTTAGGCACAGGATATTTCTGTGGAATTTGCTTGTACAAACAGTGAGCCATTTTCGAACCCTAAAGTATGTATTCTCATTATTGTGATTTGCTCCCCACAAAATACGAAACAGTCGGCGCCGAATTAAGGGCGTGTCATTTATGAGAGGCCGTTGTACACTGCAGAGACCCGTCAGGTGTAATTCACAGACCTTTATAAAAACTACCTTGGCAGGAAAAAGATGCAAAAAAACAGTTCTGCTTTTAATGCGCATACGAATGGCATTGTGATAAGGACAAATAATAAACGTACAGTGCTTACGGGAGCCAACTAAGTATCCATTGTGTTTTATTTATTCTTGGTTCGATAAGAGACGCTTTCAATATCTTACTATTTCAGTAGTTTAAAATTGTAATTGTCGGGGCGACGGCCAGGAAGCTTCAGAAATAGCGAATCGTCAGTGACGGATGCATTTCCGTGACACCAGATCAGACAGTTGCAGGAAACCATTTGACGTGTTGAAAAGCTAACAGCTGAGATAGCACTCCCTGAATATGGCGCCGACGAGAGCCGAAACGCGACGGAGTATCAGTCAAAGAGCGTGACTTGGAGTATGAAAGACGGTGCATTGAGTATTGGTTGAATGAAGGCAAAATAAGGATGCTTTCAATACAATAATTTCATACTACGAAATGAGAGGACTGCTACATGATAAACCAAAAAGCATGTGAAGGGACGTGGTCAAGAACAGTGTACCAAACTGTCACCTGCTTGGAGAGACTGCGAAGGACACGATAGACAGGATATGAGATTTCTTGGCCGTGACTTGAATCCAGGATCTCCCGAGTACCAAGCAGGAGGGACGGGCACTCGCCCGAGGTGCTCGATCAACAACCGTTTCAAAATATTTCGCCACACTGACGAATTTTACAAGCTCTCCCTTAAAATTAGAGCAATGACCTTTCAAATATCAGACATACATTAGTAACGTATAACTAACGGACTGGCTGACCTCACTGATATTCACCGCACTGTCTGCAAGCCCTGCAAATCCACAGGATGGACCTGCCCTGCTAACTTTTAGATTGTTCATCCCAGAGCTCAAATTTTTGTTTAATTTATTTAATGTTTTCCATCCCGAAGTGTTCGATACATATATAATAAACAACAATGTTTAGTCAAACACAACAATCATATAGTATGTTATTTATTGACCTTGGGCGACATGTTTCGATTCCTTTGGAATCATCATCAGGCCCTCCCTGCAAAAATACAGATCCATTACATAGAACTATTAAAACACGTTATGGGATCTCAAACGTTCACAACAAACTTACGTTCACAATACATATCTCTTTGTTTTCTTACTATTCGATCTGGATATCTGTTTTTAGACTTTAAAAAACATTCAAACCGTATTATGTGTATGTGTTATGATTTATGTGAGTTTGCGTATATAAAATGTTACTAATTACAATTATTAAAACTATTATAACTGCAGCATTATCGCGTCAGGTATGTGCTGTCACCCTTATGCTTCGGTATTGCTCTTGGTGAAGTGTTTACTGTGTTTGGCGGTTTGGATTGTACTGTTCCAACATCAACAAAGACATGTGTATTGTGAACATAAGTTTGTTGTGAACGTTTGGGATCCCATAACGTGTTTTAATAGTTCTATGTAATGGATCTGTATTTTTTTCAGAGAGGGCCTGATGATGATTCCAAAGGAATCGAAACATGTCGCCCAAGGTCAATAAATAACATACTATATGATTGTTGTGTTTGATTGAACATCAAATTTTTGTATTAATTTTGTCCATCATTTCTTACGTCATATAGTATCAGAGTAGTTGCGTCATGTTAGCTCATTTCCTAGTTGCCTACGTGTCACAAGGGATAGGCAGATGATGTAATCATCACGAGACTGTTCTAGAATATTGATATGACGTGGCATAGCGTCCCTTCTTTGTGTAGTCTCGCGCGTAAGCTTGTCTTGAGTCAAGCTGCGTCAGTCACCAACTGGCTCCGCGACTAATGAGACGTGTAGGTTGCAGACTGCACGAGGCGGTCGCAAATCATACAAATAAAAGGTTATCATCTGAAATAGGTCCAACTGTTACACGAAGTGTTGTGCGCATATTATCAGTGATTTAACAGTGTAATTAACTATTCTACAAGGGAATTAAGTTCGCCTGCAACTCTGCGTTCGCCCAGACGCGTATAAGCTTGTGTCCTGCATGGGACAGAGACATGCCTCCACTATACTTATTACCATATGGGTAATAACAATACAGTTCACAAGTTAAGGTGTTAATATGTCAAGTGTTAACAGTGTAGCGAGTTCATCTGTAACTCCGAGCCACAACGGCACATATAAGCTTGTGTCTTGCATGGGGCAGACACATGCTTCTACCATACTTCAAACCACAAAGGTTCTAACAGTTCCAAAGGGCAGCGAAGACAAGCAGCACGTGACACAGCGTTAACGCCATCTATAACACAGGGATGTGTCTAAAATCTACATACAGCTTGAAGTGTGATCAGTGAGCACTATTCAGTGACACAGGGTCAAGTGAATACGCTACGAGCATTCAGTGTACAACTAAGAGCCATATTTATGCAACAGTGTTACAGTGTGATTCCAGTATACTGCAATCACAATAAGTGTGTTACCAAAGGGGTATTATTTTTACAAGTTACAATTTATGGTGTATGCAGCAATTTCAAGTAGCTTTAACCATAAGGGTTAACTACAGTTTTTTAACAGTTTAATCAGTGATTACAAGGAGTATTATCCAGTTCAAGATTTATTGCACAAAGTTACATAATTAGTGTTTAATTGTAAAATTAAATTAGATTTTGCTTTCACCGGCATTTATTAATGAACAGATTAGTCTGTTCACGCTTATATCTTCCCCTGATACCGGAGCAGGGCGCCAACAAGATATTAATAACAATTCATAACCACAGAACTTCTACCCACCAAAGATATGAATCAAGTTCTCAGCGTTCACATTTGTGAATAAGAATACAAGTTTCAGCGAGTGGCCAACATCAGACCATCAGTGCAGACTTGAATCAAATTATAAAATTACTATCGGGGACTTGTGTAAGCATGTGTCCCGCCTTGTTTGCCACTTTAAGTAATTAATTTCACGCAAGTATGGTCTTATCGCCTTCTCGTGCATCATTGAGTAATAAACACGATTAAAGAGGAGCGTCACGCTCCAATATTTACGCAATGACAACCACCGGATCGATTTGTACAAGAGTGACGCCGGTACAGAACTGTAAGACATGGGACACATTTACTCAGTTCTGACGCCACACAAAACTGACGGAACTAATTTTGGGATACAAATCTAACTTCGTGCTGAATTTAGTGTGTCGTATTACAAAAACGGGTACAAGAAAAAAATTCTTAAGCCCAGTCTACAAGATATGAGAGTGTAACTCGCCGACCATATGACACAGTACGGAGTGCAACTTTGAATGAGGGGTTAAACAGTTGGTGCGAATTTTACAAATTTAAAATGTCACTTACGCTTGTTCCAACGCTGCACACAGACGTGTTCAAACTTCTAATCTAAACGTAGCCAACAGCGCGAAAGATGATTGGTACAGAGTGTTGCAGAACCGACTGAACGAAGCACACACAAGAGTAGGAAGGCTGGAAAGGGGATTAGACCAGGACGCTGCTTGTCACCAATTTTATTCAACTTACATAGCGAGAACCTTTCCAAGGAAGCTCTTGAAGGGTTTGGAGACTTCAAAATAGGAGGACACGCAATTCGCACTGTGAAATGTGGAGATGACATTGTGCTACTGCAGAAAGAAGAAACAGCACGAATGGTAGACTAGATGAGGTTGAAGACGCTATGAAATGGAAATGAATGTGAACAAGTAATGAGAATCTGAAAGCAACTGTCCCCAGTATGCAATACGACAGATTAAAAAACAACTGGGCAATGTGGAATATATCAACCAGTAGGGTAGCCTAATAACAAGTCATGCAAAATGTGCACATGAAATCAAATCCAGGACTGTAGTGACAGAAGCGGCATCCAACAAGAGAAAGATTCTTTTTACTAGCAAATTGGACTTAAATTTATAGAAACTAATGAAATGCTTCACTTTGAGCATGGGTATACATTATGGGGAAACTAGAAACTTCGTAAAGTACCAGAAATAACTAGGAAGTTGTGAAATGTGGGTCTGGAGAAGGATGGAGAGGATCATTTGGACCTATCGTGTCAAAAATTAAGAAGTAATACACTGAGTCAAGGAAGAAAGGAACATCCTGCATACAATCAAGCGAAGGAAGTCTAACTGGATTAATCACGTTGCGCGCAGGAACTGCCTTCTAGGACACTTACTGAAAAAAAGATGGGACGAGAAGAAGAGGAAGAGGACGTAAGCAGAACTACTGGACGACCTTATGGAAAAAAGAATATACTGAAATTTTAAACAGGAAGCACTAGATCGCAAACTCAGGACAACTGGCTTTGGAAGGTAATAAGATCCAGTTCACTTTTGGCGAGAATAGCATGAAAAATACATCCCTATAACTGCGTGGCTATTCTAGGTTACAAACAGAAAAATTTGTATCTAAAACATCAGAAGTTACTTCCACAGTTATTAATAAAATAATGTTAATTAATTAATTAATTACTAATGTCTCTCGTAAACTTGTAAATGACACAGAAGAAAATTAAGTTTGCAGCGTTAGTGAGAAAAACGGGCTATTTTTTGGAAAGGAAAATCACAGTAACTGTATAGAACGTGCGATTCTGAATTGTTTGTCCGTACAAGGTTCCCTTCTTTACGTTAGTACTCCAGTCGTCCTCCACTGCTTCTCTTATTCAACAAATAAACCAAACGTTTTTCAGTGTTACACTGCCACATTACACAACTGTTTAAAGCGGTAGTTGGTATGTCTTCCGCTTAATGCCAATGGCAATGTTGTTTTTTCTAATTGTACAACTGAACAATAAATCATGACAAGAGCTTCACATTGCGTGCTCCTTTTGATCAGATATAAATTACTAACGTGAAAGCAGCAAAGCAATGTTCATGAGAAGAGACAGAAAGACGGAGTTCTGGCTACATGAGATGTTTCTATCCCACTTGCTCATAACAAACCTGTATGGTGAAAACTGCATTTCATACAGCTGAAACTGATGGTTCATCTCACTGTATATAAAAATGCGGTTTACAACTTACAGAGAACAGCCACAGTCTCCATTACTAAGACCAATCGGTGGATCTTTTATAAGAAAATGCTGTTTACTGCGTGCAGTATTTGAAAGACATAAATAGACTGTGTGAGGAAATGCGGTTGTTTTAATGTTAGAACAAGTGGCACATACTGTAATCACTGTGATCCTGATCACAGAGCATGATCACTTATCACAGTCTACGGGGAACTTATCACGTCCTTGAAAAAGCTGATGCGTACTTCTACAAATTGTAATTTAGGCTGAATCCTGACAGTGACGTAAACCTATTGCTACGTCATAGGGTGCGATGGGTAAAACTGTGAGGACACATTAAAAACATTCGCGTTTTCGGCGTCGTCACTAAAAACCACTGACTGAGCACTGACAATACGTCGCAGTTTGGCTGCGTGAAACACAAAATCAAAACTGCATTTAATCGGCTTGTTCATGAAAAACTGAATATCATATTAACGAAAAAATGAATGAGAATTATTAAACAAGTAAGGTTAAGCATTTTTTATCATGACACGTGTTAATATCGACGATCGGTTATCAGTATATAAATTATCGATGTATATCGTCCGTCACATATATCACTCAAAAAAATGTTGAAGATGGATTAATCTGTCGCTTTGTTCCACAAGCAGCTAATTAGCACACCATTTCGTTCCAGTATTTGAGAAGTACTTTTCACAGCTGTTTGTGAGCCAAACTTACGTTGTGCTGCCGCGAGGCAGGAACCCTCAGAAGTTAAGGTTGACCTTGATATGAACTGTGGAGGAAAATTATGCCAGATGATCCAAGGTCGAGGAAAAATGTTGCAATCACAAAGTGACTAACAACTGAATTTAAATACAAGGATGACTTCTCTGTTTCATGAGACGTGTTTCACGTCTCTCCTCTCAAAAATGGTTTCGGGCATATTTAATAGGAAACAATAATTTAATATCCAATATTGCAGACACTTCGTCAATCAAATCAATAAACGCCTGGTGAAAGACGGGGTGGTTTGGGGAGTCAACATTACGTTAACTTTTCCATACGACGGGTCCAATATTAGTATAGCAATACTGGCTACTTTCAGGCCTTCAGTATGTCAGTCATTTTAGTAAAAGAACAAACCGCCAGCATGAAATGAATGAACAAGCCTACAGGAAACGAAAGAGTGTTCCAGGAAACGGGGGTACCTACAGTGCGATCTAATACTGGAAGATGACATGTGATTTTGGAGCATACTTTTGATTTATATCAAGTCAAGATGCAAATGTTATCAAGTCGAAGATGGCAAAAATGGCACTACGTACACTAACTACACAACTCCTTCCGAAGAGACCGCGCCATGTACATCACCTCCCACGTGTCAACGCTTCGCTCGATCCCAGTAATGGCCGTGACATCGGTCCGTATCTGTATGAGATAACTCGGAATTCGTTACCCTCCACAGTAGCACATACGGTAACTGTATCCACAATCAAGCATCGTTTCCTGCTGCTTTAGTGGCAGTAACGCTGTCCGTGGCTCAGCTTGTGCAGCCAACGTATTCAACAGACCCACAGAATCTGCCTTACACGTTCATTAAAGCTAAGGATCTACTATACGCACCATCAACTGAACATTACAGGTTTCCTGCAGTTCTAATAGAAAAAGGAACAGCAATCCCTGTACAGGCCTATTACAGGCCCTGAGGGTTCCAGATGGGTCATGTTGCCACATTTCGAGACAATCGGCACATGAACTTGGTAAGGTTGTCAGCCATACGCATAGGCCGCCTTTACCCCGAGGAACTATTCCTGGTATTCACTTCTGTTAGAGGCTCAGTCGACCCTAGGGCCATAGTGCGGCCGGAAGGATTGTGTAATGAAACTGTCGGGAATCAAACCCACGAACTTCGGCTTGTAGCACAGTGGCCCCCCCAATACTCACAGTTCTTTTCCCATTCCGCACTAACAGACTAGTCCCTGCAATGGACACACAGTGCGTTCTCTGCAAGACAGGCACTAAATTTATAAATATGAATTGGATTAATTTTACTCTTGTGAATTTGAATTTTTAACTAGTCCCACTTTGAAAAAAAAAAAATGGCAACGTCCGATAACGAGGGCTGCGTTTGGGCGTAAATTTTGAAATTAACGTTATGAGGGCTGCACGAGAATCATATAAAGTAAAACGTGTAGTTCGGGAACCATCTCAGCATTTACTGTATGCCTGAGGACGATCAGCTTTGTGAGTTGTGTCAACTGTTATAATTACAGTACATGGAAGTTATTAGCTTGGTGGCTGTATAGATTGTATTTTATCATCAACTATAACGAATACATATGTAAAAATTTTAGTCTGCTGATTTTAATGTGTTTGTAACCTTAATTATTTTTGTAACTTTAGCAAAGAAGAACGATAATACTCCCTGAAGATGATACAGATGCATCGAAACATGTAGGAGTGCTTATGATATATAAAATGTTGTTTATATATATGTGTGTGTGTTAATGTATATATATGTTGTGCATTTGTTGGTCTGTATAATAAAAAAGAAAGAACTTTTGAGTGTAACTATTTTGATCTGACTCCGATATCCGAGACAAAGTCGGGAAAGCGATTTTGAAACCGTAAGCATCTATCTTTCAAATTCTTGCCAAACCTCAACCAAGTAATACAATCGTTATTGGAGAGATATTTAATACAATATTCTTTACCTTATCTCCATAACGTACGAGTACAAATTTATTTGCACTGAAATCAACAAATTGTACAACATACATTAGTCAAGATAATCGAATTTAAGATACAGTCACACTCGGCCTGCAGGATAAGAGTCAATTCATAAGCAAACGTCTATTTCTACATGCCACCATTTACCACTCAGCACGCGTCATTAGGATGTTTTTGTCAATCATTGCGAAGGCGGTCAAGTGGTCAATACCCACCAGCAATTGTTGGGGCTGCCAATTAATCCTGTATGGAACAAACCATAAACCTAATATGCATGGCATTAGACGCTAAGTAATATGCACTTGTGCGGCCTAACAGGTACATTAAGTGAAGACGTATGAAGAAGATTTAGATAAGTTTTGTATCCAGTTGTATTCTGTGGCTAACATTCGACTTGTACTGTGTATATATTCCGAAAAATGATACTTCCGTCAGAAGATCACTATACGTAAGAAGATCTACCACCATCTAACATAGAGCAGCCGACAGCTTTGTCATATTTTGTCCATCAAAATAGGGGCGGGCCAAATAAGTGCTGTGACTGGTCCTCGAGAAGAGTTTTAGACATGTAAGGTAGTTAATACATCCAACAGATTAACAACCTAAGTAGAGATGGTTTATACAGTTCTTCTAATGATCATTCCACTGAGTTGTAATTGACTTCTGCAAGTCAGAAATTCAATTACCTCGCATTTGATTGAAAATGTGCATCGTTGCGAAATGTCTATGAAATACTGAATAACACAATATGAAAGGACATCTTAAAATATGAATCCAAGCTATAAAGAAACTTCATCCTGCAGTACCTCATTAAACATGACCATGCCCACAAACGTTTCTGATAAAATATACGCAACTGAATTATGTTTCCACCTTATGCTAATATTTATGTAAGAATAACTTATTTTATTTATCAACGATTTGGACTTAAAGCATGCCAGACACAAGCAGTAATGGTGCATCTTAACTGCCTTTTTTAGAATTAAACTGCACGGAGTTTGGTTTAAGACGAGTTCCATGTGGATAAGAAGCAACGCATGTTTCAATTCTATGCAAAGATTCAAAGAAAGTAAACTCAATCTTAGCCACGGCAGGTGTGCTTTATTTTCCGTAGATTTCGCGAGTCTACGGACATGGCTCCCTTTTGTGGCAACACCAACACTGAAGTTCCCAATATCTCCATATAAGGACATAGGATATTTAAATACCTTTGACTGTGCATCAAGCGAGTTGATGCAGTACTTTCCGTTCGGAAACGAAATAGCCCAATGGCAGCTTTTTTTTTTTTTTTTTTTGCAGAATTTAAATGATGAGAAAGAATAAAAAGCGGATAATTCAAGAAACGGGTCTTCCAAAAAGTTCCTTTTACAAAAATGCATAGAAAATATGAAGGAAATGCAGCAATAATAATCTAGTTTCTACAAGCTATATATTTGTATCGTAAAGCGGAATACCAACCATCATGTAGCTATTTCGTCTTTTGAAGCCGTTCGTCGTCAATACAGAAGCGCTGAGCAATGACAAGGATCTGTATACTTCCACACTGATCTTCAAGCAAGCATAGCAGCGTGTGGCTCCAGAAAGACAATTACAAGCTTATGTGTTTCCCGACGGAAAAAAGAGGAAAAAATCCTAAAACCGACTTACAGTACACATCTCATTTTCAAGAAAATTTAGAGAGACGTGCTACGAATTAAGGTATGTGGTGAAACTGAACTGGTTTAGCCTTTAAATCATAAACAACGAGAGGCAAAAAAAATACTTATATTCCTGCACTCTCTGACTGAGGTTACATATGGCAATCAATCACATACCGTGTAGCGTACTTAAAATTGTGTCAAATATGTAAAGCTGTGTGTAATTATGCTGATTCTGCAATACAGGATTACTGCTTTGTTTTGGTCCGTCATCACAGTGGCACAAATCTGCACAGACATGTGATCTTTAAAGAATTTTATAAAACAAGTCACACGTGGATACAATCACACCTAACTGCTTCTGCACTGATGACAAGAATATCTGAACCTGACTAGGCATGGCAAGATCACATGTAAAATTCATACCGCCCTTCGTACTGTTACTCAGGCTATTGGAGGCAGCCGATCCCCTCCACTCCTGGGCGGAAAATAGCCTGGATGGAGGTAAGTCAGGTCACCTTCAGAGTTAACGCAAACTCCAGTACTACAACAGACAGACAGATAACTAACATGCACATAACACAAACACAGAGACAACAGCCGTGCACCAAAACGGAGAATTCCAATAACTGTCATCCACACGAGAAGAAATTACAAATCGTCTCACCAAAAAATTAGCAGACCGTGAAGACCACTTGAACAGAGCAAACACGTTTAATATCTAATGCTTTACGACGCGCTTCTTTATCAAGCGGTTCTACTGGACAGTGTCGATTAAATTATACGAAACACAATCGTTGTCGTGCGGGGTGTTTGAATGAAACAGATATCGCAACCAATTTATTGGGCAGAAATTTTCATATTACAAGTCAAATTCCGATATCGGAATTAAATGCGATATTTCGGGGGTGGCGACGATATATCGAGAATGCCGAAAAGGCGAAATACTGTATAAGAGGGAATTTGTGTTCACAGACTTATACTAGTGGTGAGTGTGGCGCTATATCGGGGTTTGACTGTCAATATAAGCCAGCGTCTCAGAAGTGATCTGCTACGTCCAAGGTTTTCGACTGTAAATTTGTACGCAATTCTCATCTCTCCCACGCGTGATTAACTGTGTGTGTGTGTGTG